>Ga0131853_10016491_pt1 | contig 13481 bp, 6 predicted proteins | sample TergutLab28metaG_FD_92764 | JGI IMG/M metagenome (GOLD analysis project Ga0131853, IMG submission 92764) | Labiotermes labralis P1 segment gut microbial communities from Petit-Saut dam, French Guiana - Lab288 P1 (version 2) (version 2) | ecosystem: Host-associated > Arthropoda: Insects >... | reverse complement strand
TCAAACTTCTCTGGCCATTATCTCCGTAACCGTTCAACTTTGGACATAGGTGTTTTGGGTTATATCGGTATACTTTAACATAAGGAACACCCTTCCGAAGTCTGGCACATTCCTCCTGGGACATCCTGTATATGTATATATATATACACATCACTAGATTTTAAAGTTGATAAAAAATATTCGCTTTAAGGAAGGCAACTTAAGTCTTCAAATATATCATTTTATCATTTTCTACAACACTACTACACACACGAAGGGCAGTCACTGTAATCTCTTCGATTAAATATCCTGGTAAGACTACCAAATCATATATTAGTATTACTCTGTTTTCTTGCGGAACACTGCTTGTATCCAACCAGTAAAATTCGGTATGTTCCTAAACTCGAGTCCATCCACCATACACGCAATACGAGAAACTGAAACAGAGTGTCCTAATTTCGTCAAATTCATCTTGGTGTATTCAATTAGGAAAAGTTGGTCAATCTGTAGCAATAACTCGGTATATTTTACGTAATTTTCAGTGGCGTAGATTATGTCTTGTATTCGAAAGGGTGACCTGCGATGTTCAGACAATCAAATCTAGCACAGCGGTAGTAATATCACATGCAACTACAGTTAACAAATACATCTATATAATAAAATGAAAAATTTAAACTTCATCTGTAGAAATATATCGTCACACTATACGCGTGATTTAAGTCGTTTCTATCATTATTAAAACTTTTAAAAGCTTATTTTGCCTATATGAACAAAATTACCAATAAATAAAAAGTGCAACTGCAACTCACGACTTCTCAATTTTTCATAAAAAGTACATTCTTTATCAGTTACTTGCTTACACTCCCAAAAGCAGAGCCCTGCTTTGTGTGTGTAATAGTAATTATATAGAGGAAAGTAAAATAATAAAATAAGTTATTCCCCTAGAAGACTTTGAAATACAACCGTGCTTCTGTATTTACTGCGCTGAAAAATATAATTACTTTGACTCAAGTGTTATGACGAGTATTTAGTTACAAAGTAACACGGGTTCTCTTTATTTTTTCGCCCACTGTTACTCATTCTTCACAGGTGCTTCTATATCATAATTGCCTCTGAATTGCGAAAAAACAATACTTTCTTGAAATAATCTGTGTTTGTGAAAACTGTGATCGATTGTAGATAAAATTAAAGGTATTGCATTAAGATTGGGTTAAATAGAGCAGTGAATTTCAATAGAATAATTAAGTGTAAAATTGTGGCAACCAAACGTGTGGCAGTATACAAGTTTAAAGCCTGTGTCTACATAGTTTTGTATCCTGAGATCATACATTACAAATTTTCCTGTATGTACGTACCCCCGCCACACGGTTCTCTTCCCAAATATTTTAGAATTTGTCAAATAAAGTTAAAAGGTAAAGGTAAAGTGATTCCGTTACGGGCCTGGTGTGGCCCAGAGGGTGGGTAGAGGTATAGCTGTACTCTTCCATGACCGCGGTACTAGAGGGAGGTGAGTGGTCAGCAGCACGCTCCGGCCGCACTTTACCCCCGGGAAAGACCCGGTACCCATTTTACAGGAGGCTGGGTGGGCCACAGGGCCGATCTGGACAGGCGGAAAATCTCGTCCCCATCGGGACTCGATTCCGGACCGTACAGTTCGTAGTCAGTCGCTAAACGGACTGAGGTACCCGGCCCACAGAGTTTGGCAAATATATTTAAAGAAACAACATGCTAGAGATTATTCCGCTTCATACTCATAACAAAGTAATATTAATATGCCATATTTTATAAGCTAGACCTGTTTCAACTTTATAGTATCAAAGCCTATAAAGCATGGTTAGAAAGAAAATTAATTATTTTCTGTGTTACAGTGTTACGCGCTTGACTGTTAATTCTGTTATAATTAGAGCCATTTTTTTCCATGAGAATGGGTTTACTTATAATCCATACTCTGTTACTCGGAAGTGTTTCATATATATCATTGTCGTAGTAATAACGCGACACAACAGTCTCGCGTTGAACGTTGTGAGGTGGAGTAAAATGTTAAAACGGCTTACGTCAGGATCTATAAAAGTTTTCCTCTTTCACAGAATAGAATTCTTATAAGCTAGTACACATATAGCCGTAATGAATTTAGATCACCAGAATGTTTGTCACAATCCTGAAATTACAATTCCTCTTACGTCAGAATTCAAAGTAAAGGTTAAGTGATCCCGTTAGAGGTCCGGTGTGGCCCAAAGGGTGGGTAGATGTATAACCCTACTCTTCCACGACCGCAGCACTAGAAGGGGGTGAGTGGTCAGCAGCACGCCCCGGGCGCTCTTTACCCCCGGGAAAGACCCGGTTCCCATTTTACAGGAGACTGGGTGGGCCCCAGGGCCGGTGTGGACGGGCTGAAAATCTCGTCCTCATCGGGATTCGATCCCAGAGCGTCCAGGCCTTAGTCAGTCGCTATACCGACTGAACTACCCGGCTTACACGTCAGAATTAAGGAAACTAATATATTATGTATCTTCCGAACGTAAAAATTCATGCTTTATAAACTCTTCAGAAGTAGCCAGAGATTAAACGCGTCGAATTATTCTACAAAATCCTCTTGCCTTTATATTCGTATCTCAAGGAAACTGGCCATAAAATATGGTATATATATATATATATATATATATGTCGCACTTGGCATTTTTTATTTGAAGTTGGTAAAGAGTACAGGACAGTTCGTGGTGTTAAATATCTTATGTAATAAGATCTGAAAAATCGCCTGAAATTATATCTCACGAATTACAGGGGCTCTACACAATTTCTTCGGGTAGGAATATTGTGGTATATACAAGTTTCTAAAAGAAATAATTTTAACAAATTCCTGAGCACAAGACACGTTTCTATCGGACATAGTTTCGATATAGATAAACCAGGTAATGCATGTGTGTTTCAAAACAAATTCGCCATAAGTTCAGGTACTGACTCCACGATATGAAATATGAAATTATTTTCAGGAATAGGAAGATTTAACCCTTATCCTGCTAATGTGGAGTATAGGTTGAGCTCCTAACAATGCCAGCAAATGGTAGATGTGATTTATCTCGGCGTTTAAAGGGTTAAAACTAATGAAATTTTTACAGAAGAATGACACTGTTCTGCCTAAATGCACTAAATGCACTGCTCTATTCAAGACACAGCAAGGAGTTGAATGTACAATTCTCATAGAAAAAGTGCGTATAAGATATGTTAGTTTTAAAATATGACAATATTAAAACTAGCACCATGTTGCTGAGTCTTGTGTACCGATGTGGTGCTTTGGACATTTAACAACGCTCTTCAAATCTTTTCACTTATTGGGCTTTGTACAGGATGGAAAGTTAAACAAAGACTTTACGTAATCCTGTTTTAGGATTCAAAAGTCAGTCCGGATTTATAAGAAATACCTATTTGATTTTTATCTGGAGAGTCTGTGAGAAACACGAAACATTTGCTCCAATATGAAGAACTATATGCGGATACCTTCCTAAAACAGTTCATTGTTTTACGGCTAGATTAACCTGCTATGTACGGATAAAAGGAATTAACTGCGATTAGAAACACTTATTTTTTGTTGGAATTTCACAGATACAAAGAATGAATTTGCTATTTAACTTCTGTTCTACATAATAAACTAGAAGTATCTGTTGAACAGAGGGATTAATACGAGTTACAGCAAGTGGCGATTTATAGGAAACTGACTTCTATAACAAGATAAAATGTAACAGTCTTATTATTTCTGTGTAGGTCTAAATATTATGTATAACATTTGAAAATTATGTCCAAATAAATTAACCAAAATGTAACTTTTTAAAATATCAAATAAGCAACAAACTTTCGCGTATGAAAATTGCACTAACCTCTTACATAATTTTGCTATATCGCAAAACATCAATTTGCTTAATGCCCTCCCTGCTGACAGTCACATGCAAAGAACACATACATACACACACACACACACACACACACACACACACACACTAACTCACACAATTTTTTTATAACAAAACCTTTACTGTGAATGGAGTTTCAGCATGGCATATGAGTATTTAATGAAGCCAGACCTACGATCGAACTGCAGAACGCTGTCAAGGTCGGGTCAGTTTAATAATTCCTTAGTTTTAAATTATCAGCACGCTACATTCCTTCCGGTTTCTTCTATATGTTAAGCGACTTATACACTCACAATTAAACTGAGCGATTTTACTGTGTGACGTCATACCTGACGGAAAAATTGAGTGAACTGCGCAGTTTTGTCAGGCAATAGCTCAGGCCTCAGAACTGCCCTTTCCAATCGTCTTTCGCACAGAGAATTGCGCATTTAATTCAGGATATCCCACAGTTTCCTCAGTTTATCTACCGACACCACGATGGAATCATCTCAAGGCACATCCGTTTCTATCAATTCATTCAGCAGATGAGCATCACATGATATATTCCTTTCCAAATACCACTTCGTACTACACATTTTACTGTTTCGTTTCTTCTTTTCGGATTAACTTATGGCCGATGTGGCTAGCAAACAGCAAACGACAGCCTTGTTTTTATCCACCACAGTCACACGCACAAGAAGACGTACAGAACTGACAAAAAAACTGACAAACCTGATGATAAACCTGTGCTGTGGCAGAGAACATTCAGTTCAGTTTTTCGTGCAATTATTTTTACACAGTTAAACTGCACAGTTTAACTTAGGGTGTATGGGGCCATTTACATACGTTTCAGTTCCGAATTTTCCCTTGCAGGTAAATTAACCGTTCTCATAAAACAAAATTACTGGAGGACCGTTTTGTCGGATACCAGAGGAGATGTAACACACACCAGCAGATAGAAAGTCGCGTACGGATTTTACTGCCTCCGTTACATTATAAGCAACGAAATCGTGAATGATCATCAAGCAACAATGCCCTAAACCAACAGAGATATGTTCCTTATTACACATGCAAAATTCTATGGACACATCTAACATTGTCAGAGTATTGTCTGCCGTGATCATCTGAACAGAATAGGATGACAAGTAATGTACTTAGTAATGTTGGTACAGGAGACATGTTGATGACCACCAGATGAGAACTCGATAAGGAAATGGCAGAAATGAGATTAGGAAACTTGTACTTAGCATTGTCAAGTGTTCAATTTGAAAGAGCCTCATGAAGCAAAGTGCCTCAGAAGAAGATAAGAACACTTCGTACAGTCAGTTAACCTTTTGACGCCGGAATTATTTTTTTAATTTTAGCACACTCTGTAAATAAAATGTGAATAATACAGGAACCAAATACGTTAGAATTGTGAATGAAACTGCATTTTGAAGAGAAAAAAACGGACAGTATATACCATGTTTAAAATATTCAGTACCTATATTTGTTGAATAAATATATTAAATGCAACTTTAGAGGTTAGCGGTGCGGTACGACCCCTATATTGGTCGTTAGGCATCAAATGGTTAAATCTCGCATTTCACAGAACCCCAATTTTTCCACTAGAATTCTTACTAAAACCCGAAATTTGTCTCTTCTTTAAAGTTGGATATAACCAGTTTACAGCCCCATATCTCTTTTCTCTAAAACTTCATATGAATTTGATATTTGTGTGACCGTGCATCACTGATACGATAATATAAACAACTAGATGAAACAAAAACAGTTATTAATAATTTCAATCAGCTCTACATATTTCTGGCGATAATTTCGCACCGACGATGTTGCTGGCTGATGACCAGCCGGCAACATCGTCAGTGCATTATACCACAAGCTGTAAACACAGTTTAGTGTTCCTGAGGATGGACGAAATTATACCCCGAAACAAGTTGAGATGATTAAAATTATTAAAAAACTGTTATTGTTGCATCTAGTTGGTTGTTTATATTATTGTTTCATATGAATATTATCCTCCCAAATATATCTTCGCTTTAGGTCTTTCAAATGACCTGTTATTTTCACAGCTTTTAACAAAAAACTGTAGGCATTTCTCTTCTACTACAAACATACAGCAACCCTAAGTAATTTCATAATTTTTTATGTATCTCCATTAAACAGTGTTTTGAATAAAAGAATTGTAAAAGCAACAATATGACGTCTTGTGCAATCTCCTTTTAGTTCCTCCCTCTCAGATCCAAATATGTACGTCAGCATCCTGCTGCCAAACACCCTCGGACTTTGTTCATTCCTCCGCACTTAACACAAAGTTTCAGACCAAAGTGAATATACTGATGGTTGTCCATAGAAAGCAAGTACATCGTAATTCCACTACAGAGTCAGAAACTAAGGATTAGTGCTTGTGTTCAATTAATTACTCAAACCATTGTAAAACTGTAGATTGAATGAATGTAAAACTGTAGATTGAATGAATGTAAAACTGTAGATTGAATGAATGTAAAACACACAAGAACTTTTAGGAAGAGCTGTAGATGTTGATTATAAATAAGATAAAGCAGTCCTCTTACAATCTTGGAGTGGCCCAGAGGGTTCCAGGATGGTGGTAAGGTAGTCAAATTTACGCACCGGCCGCCTTTACCACCAGAAAATGCTCCTTGTACTCATTTCTGTTAGAGGCTGACCCCAGGGCCATAGCGTGATCGGAAGGATTTTATGTCAATGAAGAAGTCCAATGACACCAGCTGGGATCGAACCAGCGACCTTCCGATTTGTAGCACAGCACCTTAAACACTGTGCTACCGCGGTCCCCCGATAGTTATAAATAGCGTCTACAAAATCATGTTACTGCTGTAACAGAGCGACACTCAACCACACGTCAATAAATTCATCAATGACAGATTTGCACAATCTCAAGAGAAGTGATAACCTAAAATTTACGGGGAGGTAAAAGCATCTCTTCCTTATAAAGGGAAGCTGTTTTTGTGAATCTGATACAGAGAGCGATAATAGAAACAACCCTAATTATTTTGGGTTTTCCCCTCGTGTTCTAACAGAATGATAGTTAGCTTACAGAATAACGCCTAATTAACTGAAAAAAAAATCTTTGATAAATGGGATCGCGCACGAAATCCTACCCAAATACTGTTTCAGAAACCCCTGTAAAGCAAGAGTAAGTCGACAAAGTTGTTGAAATACTGTAGCCCACCATTTTTGAGGAAATGTCTTTCATCGTTTCAAATGTTTACTTACACACGTTGTGTATTTATGTAAATTAATTTTAACCTCTATTCCTATATTCCGCTTTGTGTACTACATGTAACATCAAATGGAGTAGCATTTGAGGCAAGAAAGATAGGTAAATGTTAATCTTCCTGTGTACATAACGTAGCATTAAAATAGATATTTCAAACATCCTGGAACAAAAATATAGTCCTCTTTCTACCATCTCCGAGAATAGTACAACAAAGAACGGCAAAATTCAGCCCTTCAATACGTACAGGTATTGTTGAGGTAGTCATAATATCGACCAGTGGTAGGTCGTGTGATTGACTTTTCATGGAGGTTTGTTGAAGGGGTCTCTTTTTACACAAAATCTATCATGTGATTCGAGTTTTTTTTTAGTGACCAATCATCATGAGGGCAGCTTTCCATTGCGTTTTATAACTTCACTAATAATTTTATTCTTCCCCTTCTTACATGAATTCCACTCATGTTTATAGCAAAATTCAGAAGTTTCAAATTAGAGTTGAAAAAACCCATTCCTTGTTCTTCACAGCAGATTGCTTTCTAAGCTGCAGTTTTCTTTCGGGAGAAGCAAATGACTGTGTATAGTTCTTATTTCAACCAACAATGCCCAATATATGTATTTTTTATTTTAACAATGTTTTTGTTATAATTACTCCTACACGTTTCGATACATTTTTATCATTCTCAGGGAGTTCCAAAGTTGTACTTCGTTAAAGTTACTCAGTTTCTGTATTACCTACTTACTCCATGGTGCAGAGTCCTTCTTGAGAAGCTAACTGGTTTGCAGCTAGTCAAGAGATTACCCGCATTTCAAGGAACCCGAAGGTTCATTACCGCACTCACAAGCGTCCGCCACTTGTCTCTATCCTGGGCCAGCCCGATCCAGTCCATATACCCACATCCCACTTCCTGTAGATCCTTCCTAATATTATCCACCCATCTACGCCTAGGTCTCCCCAGTGGTCTCCTTCCCTCCGGTTTCCCCACCAAGACCCTATACATCCCTCTCTCCTCACCTATACACGCCACATGCCCAGCCCATCTCATTCTTCTCGATTTTATCACCCTCACAAAATTGGGTGAGAAGTACAAATCATTTAGCTCCTCGTTATGCATTCTCCTCCATTCTCCCGTTACCTCGTCCTTCCTAGGTCCAAATATTATCCTCAACACCATGTTCTTAAACACCCTCAACTTCCTTTCCTCCCGCAATATCAGCGACCAATACAAAACAGGCAAAATTATAGTGCACTTTCTGTATTATTAACATTTAATTACAAATTACCAAACTAAAATATTTATGTGGTCGTTGTTGATAAAAGTATTTTATATGATTTTTACAATATAATTTGTATCAGTAGTATGTTTACGTAGCCGTAGGCACAATCCGGATATTCCTGTGTTGATATTGCCTCTGTGCTGAGATGGTAAGTGGTTCAAATAATATCTACATACAAGATGAACTGTACATACATAAAATTATCAGAGACTTCTAGTGTAATAATTTCTTTGTTCAGGTTATTGTAAGACAAATCCATACTAATAAATAGCTGGATGGATCTGATATTTTCTTTTCAGAAAATCATTCTAATTCAGTTAACTTTAATATAAAAGTTTCCTGTAGAAACCGCACAAATGCACGTCGAAAATTCCTAATATTTGTACGGCACGTTTAAGCATAATTTTTCACTCGGAACAGCTCATTAGTAACAGACATAATCACAATTCCCAGTACCATAGCTTTGACAAAATTCTTGCGACACCCACAATGTCATGTCCTTTGTCACAAAGAGTGACTATAAGCACTGATGAGAGTCTAGAGTAAACATGAGTAATGACACTCATGTGGACCTGATGTGGGTTGCAAAGCTTAGGTGAGGCTCGTTGTTGTAGGTGTGATGAACGTGGGCGGTGATGAAAAAACGTAAAGTATATTTAAGGTGATCAAATCATAGAGGATGATATGGACAATGAGTTTACCACATATAGGAGGGGTATAAACCTCGTACCATAGATAAAATCCATCAAAGAAAGAAGCCGTTTGGGAGAAAATGGATTGGATAGTAAGTTAATATTAAAATGGACATTAACCTTTTGGCGCCGGAATTATTTTTTTTTATTTCAGCACATCCTGTATATAAAATGTGAATAATACAGGAACCAAATATGTTGAATTATGAAACAAACTGCATTTTGAAGAGAAAGAAACGGAGAGTATATACCATGTTTAAAATATTCAGTACCTATATTTGTTGAATAAATATATAAAAAGCAACTTTAGAGGTTAGCGGTGCGGTACGACCACTATAGTTGACATGAGGCGTCAAAAGGTTAAAAGAACATGATGATAATAAATTAGTTCACTAGCCAAAGGTAAGGATTATTAGAAGTTGAAACTTAAAAGCATGAAAACACTCTCCGGAACTTTCTAATTTACAGATCGCTTATTTCCTGATTGGCGGTACCGAAATAGAGAGTAATAAATATCGGAGGAAAATACAGGGTGATGCTGTCGCTAGAGACCCCAAACTATTGTCTATAAAAAATTATGTTATTGAGATAATGACTTGAAAATTTATATACACATACCGGGAACGATGAAAAATAGAACCTGCTCATAATCGATGCTGAAACTGGTCTCCTTTCACATCCAAGCACACTTGAATGCGTTTCTCCAAATTCTGGAATACTTTTCCCAAATTGTAGACGTTGACGGCTTGAATCTCTTGTCGTATAGCGTCTTTGAGTTGTTCGATTGTGCGGGGTGTATTTTTGTACACTTCGCCCTTCAATAGGCCCCAAAGAAAGAAGTCGGCAGGCGTTAGATCGGCTTCCCCTTGTCTCTAACTTTTTAACCAATTTCTGGATGCAACACTTCGATGATGCACGTCTTTCACCATATTCCGTTCGAAATGCCGTCTGGCTTGCTTTAAATGAACCTGTTTGTCAGTATTTGCGAACGAGAAACCCGCGCTGTTCGACTATATACACAGACAATAGTTTGGGGGCTCTAGCGAGAGACTCACCTTGTATAATATAAAACTGTCCCTATACTGAATTTGTTAGGCATGAGGGTACAAATGAACGTGGGTTTGGTGAAGGTACAATTACACACGTCATTAACCACCGTTTTACACGGAATTCAGAGGATAGTTTGACCGCAAAGAAACGTGACGCTGTGAAAATGAACCCCTGATACCCACGAACAAGCGTATGTTTGATCCCCTGAAAGGATCAGAAGGTTCTGGAGAAGAAAAGAATCTCTGCCCTTTCTGAAATCGAACCCTGGTTCTTCGGCCATTCATAACACACCCCACTCACTACACCAACTACTTCACACAGACCTCACAATCCAGGTCTTAATACCAAATTAATCCAGGTAATACAAAATAATATCAAATACTAAATAATACCAAATAAATACCAAATGCCAAATAATACAAAATAATACCAAATACCAAATAATACCAAATTAATACCAAATAACAAATAATACCAAATACCAAATAATACCAAATTAATATCAAATACCAAATAATATCAAATAATACCAAATAATAACAAATTAATCCAGGTCTTAATACCAAATTTCCCCGAAAGGGTATATTGCAGTTCATTGAGCCTGTCTGTCCACTGGCCATTTCATTTATGGCCTTGAACAAAGTGGACCGTGTTATTGATAAATATGACTTAAAAGCAGATACCTTCTGCAAATAAAGGCAGAAAATCTTCCATGTTAAATTTTAACATATAAGTTACAAGTTATTGTATTTGGTCACAGACACATAGACAAAAAAATTCACAAAAAAAAATCCTCTTCAATGTGTACACATTATTATTATAATAATTCAACATTATCTTCAGACAAAGTGCATTTCCTTTTGAATGTGAAGTCTTGAAGTATGTCGAAGTAAAGAACTTGTTAAAAGCTAATGGCAATAATAACCTGTCATACCAGTTCAGCTTGTGTGCTACAGAGACAGCGCTATTCTCTGTGACATACACGTTCAGCAATTCCCACGCCAAGCAGTGAACAGGTTGTATTCCGTACACTGCCTGTGACACAAAATCAATTCCCGCGTGATCTCAGTCAGATAGCATATCAAGGCTCACTGTCTAGAGCTGTGGTACGTCTAGAGAGATCAAGAAGTCAGGCAGACTAACGAAACCGTATTTTTAGTCCCTTTGGTTCATTGACGTTACTGTTGTTATTTCAACCCACATTTTGTAAACCGCTATTTTGAGACTATCGTGCTATAGTGCTTGAGTTTCAAAAACATGTTCTTTATTAAGACTGATAATTTTTATATCAAAATTTCTTAACGCTTATTAAGTTTTAAAAATCACAAGCATGTAAACTGACTAATTTTATTATATCTACAAGGTAAAGGTACAGGTAAATCAGTCCCGTTACAGGCCTGGAGTGGCCCAAAGGATTTCAGGAAGTTAATGTTCCCAGATTTCATGACAACGGCACAGGATTGTAGTTTGTCAGCCTTACGCACCGGCCGCCTTTACCCCCAGGAAATGCTCCTGGTACTCACTTCTGTTAGAGGCTGAGTCGACCCCAGGGCCATAGTGCGATCAGAAGGATATTATGTCAATGAAAAATCCCAATGACACCAGCTGGGATCGAACCAGCGACCTTCCGATTTGTAGCACTGCATCTTAACCACTGTGGCACCGTGGTACCCCATATCTACAAGGTATTAATTTAAATCTACAGAAAAAATATGGCTTCAGAACTAACACTTTCCAAGTAGAATATGTAACTGAATAAAAACCAGCTACAAAAGCTTCAGTGAGCGTTCTATTCGTGGCAACATCTAAACTTCATACAGAAAACACTTTTAATATTTAGAGATATTGTACAAATATATTTACTTTTAAACAAAATATAATTTTTTCTACTTGTTATCATTTCACCCTGCATTCCGTAGATTATTCAATTACACACACCAACACATGCATATATATATATATATATATATATATATATTATTTAAGAAGTCTAAAATTTAGATTAAAACATTTGAAACGCTCCTACATGTTTCGATCACACGATCATCCTCACTATTTCTACGTAATCCATAGCCAGTCTCACTCTGCACAGCATACGACGCACAACCATAACCAGGCACATTCTAAACACCGTACGACTCACACACAAAACACGACATGCTGCCACAGCACCACAGTTAACATAACGAAGTAATTCACTGAATGTTTTAAATTATAACTTTAGCAAGGAACAATATATGCTGTCTGAGGATGATCGTGTGATCGAAACATGTAGGAGCGTTTTAAATGTTTTAATGTAAAATTTAAACTTCTTAAATAAATAATATATATATATATATGTTTGTGTGTGTGTGTGTGGGGGGGGTGTGGTGTGAGTGTGTGTGAATGTGTGTGTGTGTGAGTGTGTGGGGGGGAGTGTGTGTGTGTGTAAGTGTTGGTATTTATAATTAAATATGATTTATTCTCTACGAAATAAGTTTACGTTATTCAATATGTTTTAACCTCTACGAAACAGGGGATGGGTTAGTTGGAGATGGGTTTAAAGGCTACTTTTTAAACCTTCGAAATCCACATTTTGTCCAATGACTTTGCACTGAGCCACGTTTATGTCTTTCAATACAGAAGCTTTATACATTACAATGAACCAGAAAAACAATTTTGCGATTAGCTCATTGTGGGTCAGAAGGATGTAAAGGGGATACGAAAGAGATCAGAAAAGATTTTCTTTGGAAGAAACATGCAACGACAGCAAAGGGGTACAATTTCTTTCCGTACTTAATGCAAAATAATCCCATATTGGACACGTCGAATGTCAAGTCAATGGAGATAAGCGGAGAAAGGAAAAAATACTTGGCTACGTCCTCATTTTAAAATATAGTTCTCTGGCTAAATACTTGTGAATATATTGTCGCTAAGCGAAGTTAGTGACATATGGAAGATCGTCTAACTCCTCATCAGTCTTGCAATAAAACGTCCAGACAATGGTGTGCCTAAATTATCACAAATGTTTAGGTGTACATGATTTTGTGTGCAGCCGATCCCAGTGGCTCTGTGGTCTAAAGCCTGGGTCTGCAGCCGCTTAATTGTTGGGACTGCGGGTTCGAAACCCACCGGTGTCATGGATGTCTTTCTGTTGTGATTGTTATTTGTTGTCAGGTAGTCTCAACGACGTTCCGATCTCTCATAGAGTGGATTGTGTGTGTGTGTGTGTGTGTGTGTGTGTGGTGTGTGTTTGTGTGGTGTGTGTGTGTGTGGTGTGTGTGTGTGTGTGTGTGTGGTGTGGTGTGTGTGTTTGTGTGGTGTGTGTGTGTGTGTGGTGTGTGTTTGTGTGGTGTGTGTGTGTGTGTG
>Ga0131853_10016490_pt1 | contig 13481 bp, 15 predicted proteins | sample TergutLab28metaG_FD_92764 | JGI IMG/M metagenome (GOLD analysis project Ga0131853, IMG submission 92764) | Labiotermes labralis P1 segment gut microbial communities from Petit-Saut dam, French Guiana - Lab288 P1 (version 2) (version 2) | ecosystem: Host-associated > Arthropoda: Insects >... | reverse complement strand
GCATTATAGGGTCTGTGTATTGGAAATTGGTGCGTGTGGCTGTAAATGTGTGCAGTGTTCATTATAGGGTCTGTGTATTGGAAATTGGTGCGTGTGGCTGTAAATGTGTGCAGTGTGCATTATGGGGTCTGTGTGCTGGAAATTGGTGCGTGTGGCTGTAAATGTGTGCAGTGTGCATTATAGGGTCTGTGTGCTGGAAATTGGTGCATGTGGCTGTAAATGTATGCAGTGTGCATTATAGGGTCTGTGTGCTAGAAATTGGTGCATGTGGGAGTGAGAGACAAATAATAGACAAGGCAATAAATAATATGCAAAACAGATTTAATTGTTAGTGCATGATAAAATTATCAATCGTAAGTTCCCTTTGGTTGGGGATATCTTGAGGGAAAGAGACCACTGAAGTGAAACAGGCGTAGAAGGAAGGATAATGTTAAAATGGACTTTCAGGAAGTGGGATGTGGGGGTATGGACTGGATCGAGCTGGCTCAGGATAGGGACAGTTGCCGGGCACTTGGGAATGCGGTGATTAACTTCCGGGTTCCATAAAATTTGGGGAATTTTTTACTAGCGTAGAACCAGTTAGCTTCTCAAGAAGCACTCTAATGCTTGGAATGAGAATGTAAGTGGGATATGTAAGGAAATTGCGGCTTATTTATAGCACCAGTAGGTAAATAACCGACATTCTAATATGAACGATATTTGAAAACAATAAGAACGGATTTTAGTTTTGATACTTTAACTGTACAGCAGTATTTGTGCAGCGAGATATTTTTAGAGTTCTTTTTCATTGTAATAATTTAATTGTAGACTGGATTTTAAGAATATGGTGCTGAGGGAGATATTTGGCGTTAAGATGGAGAGGTTAACAGGAGGATGGAGAAAATTGCAATGGGCTTTAAGATATTGAGATTTGTGGTGCAGTTGAGACGTTGCGGAGGGATGAAAACTACGGGGAAAATATTGTGTGAAATTGTGAAGGCAGTGCGTGGTTTTAGATTGAAGGATTTTCATTAGAACTTACCTTAGGGATTTCGTCAGTGGCAAATCAACTGGATTATTCTGACTCATTATAGAAGGCACCACTGTACCAGTCAGAGCGATGTTGTCAGTCCGTGATACTGCAATAGCTGCAAAGAAAGTTTCACCTGAATTTGAACAATACAGCTGCTAAGTGCCACTGGTCCTATCGAACAATGTTCTGTTCCTATATGTCCAAGTGGCAAACATCCGACCGAGACAGACCAGCGGTGTGGTGACCACACTGACCGGAAACCCTCCACACAATACCCACAGTTAAAACCGCACGCACATTCCGTCTGTGCTGCGTGCTCAGACACTCCATGCAGTATAGTGCAGCTTGCGATGTCTTAATGGTTCAAGTGCTGTACAAATTACGAAACACGTCGGTTTAGTGTCATGTTCAGAATGCTTGCCACTGGTCACAGCAATAACCTTTATTGATATTATGGTGTTCGGTCTTGGGTTTGGTTTGTGTCTTTCAAACAGCCACACGATATTTTTGTTCATACCGCATTTCAGATCCTTAAATATAACAATAGGCTTTTATATTTTCTTCCCTTCAGATTCATCATCTATATTTTTGAACAAATATCTCACAATTCCCCTACTACGTTCCCTTCCCACCCTTTATCCAATCCCCCTAACACAATCTGCTGTCAACACACAATTCCCCCACTCCTTTCCCTTCACTCCCTTTATCCAATCCCCACAACACAATCTGATGTCAACACACAAATCCCCCACTCCCTTCCCTTCCCTCTCTCTATCCAATCACACTAACACAATCTGCTGTCAACCACAATCCCCGTAACGTAACGTACTGCTTCTCTTTCTCCTTTTCCAAATATTCTCCCCAGCACTCAATTCGCTAAGTCAATCACCATTCTCACCACTGAACTATCGACTGTTCCACTCACATTCAAATATCACACAAATTTTAATTTGGTCGATTTTAATCTTTCCACCTTTCCATTTCACATTGCAGTTCATATTTTTCTGATCTGATTGCTGCTTGAGGAAGTGTTACCTGCACAAGTTAAAGGTAAAGATAAAGGTTAGCAATCCCTGCACATTGCTGGACGGACTCTGAGGGTTCCAGGATTTTGAGTCTCACATATTTCAGGATTGTCAGTAAATGAACGTAGGAAGTTCATCAGGCCTAAAAACCAGCCACCTTTACCCGCCCAGGAGATATTCGTGTTATTTATTTCTGTCAGAGGCTGAATCGAGATAAGGGAAATATTGCGGCCGGAATTGTATGCTAATGAATATTTCCAGTGACATCATCGGGAATCCAAACCGCAACCTTCCTGCTTGTGGTGCTGTGCGGTGCTGTACGGTGCGGTGCGGTGCGGTGCCTCAACCGTCTGCGTTACGGCGTGTTTAATTGTACAAAGGGGAAAGACATTTGTCTGTTGTGCAAGCGAAATGTGCATTACCGTGTTCAGATGTCCTGCCATTACCGTGTTCACATGTCCTGCTATTACCGTGTTCACATGTCCTGCCATTACCGTGTTCAGATGTCCTGCCATTACCGTGTTCACATGTCCTGCCATTACCCACTCTGTTACAGTGCATGCCGCCATTTCATATCCCAAAATCCCATTCCCTGAAGATCCATATTAACACTATCTTCCCATCTACGCATATTTCCTAAAATTCGTGAATTCGTTTCAGGTTCTCCGGCTCAAAGTTTGTGGACTTGTTTCTTATGCCATGCCTGCCACATTGTTAGCCCAACTCACGCTCGATACAACCGTGTGTTTAGACCACCTCGTCATTGGCTAATGGTTTCCCGCACGTTTCGAAAATCGTGGTTATATTTCAAAGGGACAGAATCGCCTTCGACGTTTGTCCTTTTCAAAGTCAGACCCTAACGGTCTCTCCAAACGTCTGTAACCACTTACCCAGCAACGTAGCTTCATGTAACAGGAGAAAGTTTAGGTTATTTATACCGATGTGGAAAACTAAAAACTCGCGTAACAGTGCTAATTGATTAGCTTATGAACTGTTACATTTTGAACAGACAGTGCCACTGTACTTGTAACTTCCGGTAGTGCTCTGAACAGTCGGCCTTTTCACCTACTTATAGATAATAAATGTATTGTAATTGTTTAACAGTAATTGGAGTTCGGCTTTACAATGTGATCATTGGTAATGGAATTGATTGGCAACTGATCATGTGGCAGGTTTGGCATAGGATGAGATGGAATGCATAACACAGGATATATCCTCGAAGAGGAAAGTGGAGCGGATATACGAGTTTAACTTATCAAACACAGTGTGGTCAGATACTGGGTTCGTGGCTTTTAGATTTGTGCTGAGGAAACTGCAGTAGGATGTTGTGGCTACAAGTGGCTATGTGTAATGTCCGTATTTCATCTGTCTGTATTGCAACTGACAGACAAAATAAATCAACAATTCGAATGTCTGCGAAAATCGAATATCAGCTTCGTCAGGTGTGTCTGTCCGTCTTTCTGTCCGCATGGTAGTACTGGGCTAAAACCGGACGACTTTTCGTGAAATGTAATATATATATATATGAAGACTTTTCGAAGCTTGACTGAATTATGTTAAGAAAGCGAGCAATGTACATGAAAATGTACAGTAGGTGCAGTTATGGTAATATCTGACTGAATTGTTATCAGAATAAACAGCGTTTCAGACAAAATTTGTACAGAAATTCAAAACACATTTTGTATTCAGTAAATATTCTTCAAAATTCTGTCTTTCATGAGATAAAGTGCAAAAAATATGGTAGACCCAAACAGGCCACAGACTACAATATAATACGACAAAGATATAACGCGTTATGCATACTGGGTAACTGAGGCTACAGTCACACACACAGATTATGCAATCCATGTTGATTTTCCACACCAAGAATGGTTAAGCGAACGCGCCTGTGATACCCTATATGTGCAGTGCAAGTCTTTTTCAGTAATATGCTAACTCAACAGTTGATACGCAATTTAAACACCCTAATACCCATTAGCAACATGCAGCAGTAATATACAGCAGTGGCTGTGTAAGGTGGCTCTAAGAAAGTTACTGTGGGTTTGGTGTTATGGAAGCTTACACAACCAGATTTCATTAATTCAATATGAAATATCGAGATAACAACTGCACATACTTAAAGGGCACTACAAGCACTAACATTCAGCAGCAGGATTTGGAATTTAATAGTGCGGTAGATATTGAATGAATGTGCAAAACTTTATACAGCTTTACATTGTAACTAAAATTAAGAAAACAACACAATTATCTATCTTTGTTCCTTTCATCTTGACACATAAACAAACTTGACCGGGCACACAAACTTGTGAATGAGTTAAGAACAGATATACTTATTCACTCTAAGTAGTAGTGTCCTACATAACAAACTGACCGGTTTTTAACTAGTCAAGAAATTTCCCTGCGCTTTAGGGGAACCCGAAGGTTCATTACCCAATTCACAAGTGCCCGCCTACTATCCCTATCCTCAGCCAGCTTGATCCAGTCCATAACCCCATCACCCAATTCCTGAAGATCCATCTTAATATTATAATCATATCTACGCCTATGCCTTGCAAGTAGTCTCATTTCCTTAGTTATTTCCACCAAAACCCTGTATGAGACACTCTTCTCCCCCATACGTGCTACGTGTCCCACCCACATCATTATTCTCGCTTTTACCCACCGAATAATATTGGGGGAGAAATACAGACAATCTACACCTCATTATGTAGTTTTCTCCATACCACTGTTACCTCTTCCCCATAGGACAAAACATTCTCTTCAACAACCTGATCTCAGGCACCCTCAGCCGACATTCCTCCCTCAAAACAAGTGACCAAGTTTCACACCCATACAAAAGAACAGGCAAAATTATAGTTCTCTATATCTTATTCTTTAAATTTTTGAAAGACAAAAGATTATGCATTGAATGACAGCAAGCATTTCCTGAATTCATTCTGCTATGAATTTCTCCCTGAACAGAATTTTGATAACATCATTCACATAAGCCAGAAGCAGATATGTGCCATTTAGTTTGAAGCAACCCTGGTTTACCTGAACACGCCTAATGGCGTACTCTGAAACAAAGTTAAAAATCATTGGTGATAGAGCGTCCCCTTGTTTCAAGCCATTCCTAATAGGGAACCTTTCAGACACATTTTGCCTACCCGGACTCTGCTATATGTTTCAGTCAGACTCATCTTTATTAACCTCACAAGTTTCCTAGGGATACCAAACTCAATTATATTCTTATAAAAGACCTCACTCCTAATATAATCACAAGCTTTCTTGAAATCTATAAAGAGCTGATGAACATCTTCATTGTATTTCCATTTTTTCTCAAGTATTTGGCGAATGCAGAATATATGATCATTAGTCGACCTGTTGCGTCAAAAGCCACATTAATGATCCCTGATAATTTCTTTCGCATATGGAATAAACCTTGAGAGAATAATGTTGGATAAAATTTCATAAATGGTTGGCAAAATTGATATGCCTCTATAATTATTAAAATCTGTTTTATCCCCCTTCATGTGAATAGGTACTATGATCGATTCCTTCCACTCTTCAGACAGTTTCTACTTCTTTCAAATAAAATTAATAAATTGATCACAAATATTATCAATACAAAATATCTCACAATATCTACTGAAAACACCTTGTGTTGGAAAAGTCACATTGACCAAATTGTAACTACATTAAATGCAACATGATAGGCAATTACAGTGGCTAAAGCACCTGTGTCACAAGATACCTAGAAGATGGTTTATTACTTTTATTTTCACTCCGTCATGTTTACAAAATAATATTTTGGGGGAATGCTTCATAAAACATTAATATATTAGGATGGTTAAAAAAAGGTAATCAGAATTGTAATGCGGTGCCACAATTAGAGACTTATGTAGGGAATTGTTTGGTAATTAAAAAATTCTGCATTTTCAATCAGAGGATTTATTTTTCCTTTTATTATTTGTGGTTAATGAAAAAGGTCTCCATAAATGCAACTCTGAGATTCATAATATTAACAGTAGATAAAATTCTAAAATTCTTCAAAACATTATCAAATTTAACAACATAAAAGAAAGCTACCTATTCCTATTTTGGAATCAAGATTTTTAATAAATTCCTTCTTTATAATAAAAATGTGCCAAATTTTGAAACATTTTAAATCAGGTTATAAAAACTCTCATAATTTAAATTCACATTGCACACCATATGATTATTGTAACAGTAACACAGCAACACACCATATGCATACTGTAAGAGTAACAAAACAGCACATCATATGAATATTGTAACAGTAACACAGCAACACACCATATGAATACTGTAAGAGTAACACAGCAACATACCATATGTATACTGTAACAGTAACACAGCAACACACCATATGTATACTGTAACAGTAAAACAGCAACACACCATATGAATACTGTAAGAGTAACACAGCAAGACACAATATGAATACTGTTAGAGTAACACTCCAAAAGCAATGCGAATATTGTAACAGTAACACAGCAACAGACGATATGAATACTGTAACAGTAACACACCAACACATCGTATGAATACTGTAACAGTAACACAGCAACACACCGTAAGAATACTGTAAGAATAACACAGCAACACACCATATGAATAATGTAACAGTAACATAGCAACACACCATATGAATACTGTAAGTGTAACACAAAAACACACCATATGAATACTGTAAGAGTAACACATCAACACACCATATGAATAATGTAACAGTAACACAGCAACACACCATACGAATTATGCAAATATAACACAGCAACACTCCATATGAATACAGTAAAATGAACACAGAAAAAACCATATGAACAGTGCAAGAGTAACATAGAAACACACCATATGTGTACTGAAATGGTAACACAGCAACACAGCATATGAATACTGTAAATGTAACACAGCAACTAACAATATGAATACTGTAACAGTAACACAGCAACACACCATAAGAATACTGTAACAGGAATAGAGCAACTCACCATAGAATATTGTAACAGTAACACAGTAACTCACCATATGTATAATGTAACAGTATCACAGCAACACACCATATGTATACTGTATGACTAAAACAGCAACACACCATATGATTACTGTAACAGTAAAACAGCAAAACACCATATGAATACTTAACAGTAACACACCAACACCTCATATGAATACTGCAACAGTAACACAGCTACACACCATATGACAACTGTAACAGTTACAGAACAACACACCATAAGAATGCTATAAGTGTAACACAGCAACACACCTTATGAATTCTGTAACATTAACACAACACAACCCCATACGAATATTGTAACTGTAACATAGCAACACACCATATGAATATTGAAACAGTAACACAGCAACACACCTTATGAATACTGTAACAATAACAATGTAATACCCCATAAGAATACTGTAAGAATAACACAGCAACACACCATATGGATACTGTAACAGTAACAGAGCAACACAACATATGAATACTGTAAAATTAACACAGCAACTCAATATATATTGATTACTGTAAAAGTAACACAACAACAACCCCAAATGAATACTCTAAGAGTCTCACAGCAGCACACCATATGAATACTGTAACATTAACACAACAACTCACTATATGATTACTTTAAAAGTAACACAACAACCTACCATATGAATACTGTAACAGTATCACAGGAACACACCATATGATTATTGTAACCGTAACACAGAAAAACACCATATGAATACTGTAACAGTTACACAGCAACACTCCATATGAATACTGTAACAGTTACACAGCAACACTCCATATGTTTACTGTAAATGTAACACAGCAGCACACCATACAAACACTGAAGTAGTAACACAGCAACTCACTATATGAATACTCTAACAATAACACAGCAACTCACCATATGAATACTCTAAGGGTAACATAGCAACACACCATATGAATACTAAAACAGTAACATAGCAACACAACATATGAATACAGTAACAGTGACACAGCAACACACCTTATGAATATTGTAACCGTAACACAGCAACACACCATATGAATACTGTAACAGTAACACAACAACACAACATATTAATACAGTAACAGTAACACAGCAACTCACCACATGAATACTGTAAGAGTAACACAGCAGCACACCGTGTGAATATTGTAACAGTAATACAACAACACACCATATGGATACTGTAACAGTAAAACAGCAAAACACCATATGAATAATGTAACATTAACACACCAACACCCCATATAAATACTGTAACAATAACACAGCTGCACACTATATGAATACTGTAACAGTAACAGAGAAACACGCGATATGAATACTGTAACAGTAACACAGCAACACCCCATATGAATACTGTAACTGTAACACAGCAACACACCATACGTATACTGTAACAGTAACACAGCAACATACCATATGAATACTGTAACAGTAACACAGCATCACACCATATGTATACTGTAAGAGTAACACAGCAACACACCATATGTATACTGTAACAGTAACACAGCAACACACCATATGTATACTGTAACAGTACCACAGCAACATACCATATGAATACTGTAACAGTAACACAGCATCACACCATATGTATACTGTAAGAGTAACACAGCAACACACCATATGAATACTCTAACAATAACACAGCAACACACCATACGCATACTGTAACATTATCGCAGCAACACACCATATGAATACTTTAATTGTAACACAGCAACACACCATATGTATACTGTAACAGTAACACAGCAACACACCATATGAATACTGTAACAATAACACAGCAACACCACACACTCACAACTTACAATCAGCTCTGCAAACCGAACATTTTACTCTTTAAGTGCACCTTGGTTTGACTCCTGGGTTAATTTAGCCGGAGGGGTGAGGCTCAACACTACCCTATTCAATGTGGACTTATGGTTGAATACAGCAACAATCAACTGTCCTGTATGTCTACAGTTTGGACACGGAAAGCTTTTACTGTGTTGCTGTTCTGCCATCCTACACTTAGAACAGCAATAAAAGCTCTACCACATGTAGGATGGCCGCAAGGAAAGTGTTCAGTACTGAACTGCTTCAGTACAGCAGATGTTTACAGTTGATATGTTACAGCATCTGATGTTCAGAATGACGTGTACTGAACAGGCTGTGTCACAGCATTGGGTGTCCCCTACATATAACCGTGTATATTGCTACACGTGTGTTAGCACACACATGAACAAAATCACACAATATGAACCTGCAGACACACACAATATTTACACAACACAACACAACCAACACTGTTACATATAACATAATGTAACATAACGCAGTGTAACTCGGGTCATACCAAAGCTCAGGTGAATTGGTAACGTCTCACTTCACAGACTGCAGTTTGAACTCTGAGCAGTCTATTTGGGATTTCTGGTGGATAAATTGACAATCGACCATGCTTTACTGCAAGCATTTCAGTTGCTGCCCAACAAGTACAATCCCACCATTGCTCTATATTTATATATTCATCAGCCACTGCTGGTATACTAAAGCCCACCAGCGGTCACACTGTAAGCTCTCTATCTCAACTTTATACCTGTCATTTTTGCTTCAATAAATGAATCCTCTTAATCAGATCTTTTATCTATTAGCAAAGAGATTAAAGAATATTAGCAAATTCAAGTTCCGGTTTCTCAGCTCAGTACCAATAACAGAGAGTGACACCAAACTATTATCTTGTCCAACAATAAGCGACTTTGTCACTTTATACCATTTTTATTTCAGGCATTGTGTCATACATTCTTCATAATTCACACAAACCATAGCATTACAGTCGTTTCACAGAGCGCAAGGAAACGTGTTTGCTAAGATATTTCCTGCACTTGAATGTTCTGTTATAAGCACAAATGGACGCTCTTCAGTAAGAGTGACCTGATGGGCATTAGGAGTACCGTTATTACGGAATGATTTATCACATACATCACAGATGTAAGGACGCTCTCCAGTATGGACACACTGATGTATATTCAGACTACACTTCTGGGCAAAGGACATATCACACACAATTAATACGTAAGGACGCTCTCCAGTATGCACACGTTTGTGTATTATCAGGTCACTCTGATGACTGAGACCTTTCCCACACAAATCACATGAATATCGATAGTCATTATAATGTCTGAACTTATGTTCTTTCAAGGAACTCGGATAAGGGAACAACACATTACACACATCACAACGATATGGTTGCTCCTCAGTATGCATGAATTTATGCCGCTTCAAATCATGTTGAACAGCAAATGACTTGTTACTACATCACATGTAAATGGATGCACTTCACCGTGAATTCGCTGATAATGGTGCTTCATCTCAACATTAGAAATAAATGCTTTCTTATACACATCACAGCTTTACGGACGATCAAGATTGTGTAACCGCTTAAGATGCTCCTTCAGACTGCTCTCATAATTGAAGGACTTATCACACACATTACAGAAGTAAGTACGCTCACCAATATGTACACTTTTGTGTACTGTCAGTTCACTCTGACAACTGAAATATTTACCACACAAATCACATGAATATGGATAGTCATTTTTATATCTGAACATATGTTCTTTCAAGAACTCGCGTAAAGAATGACACATTACCCACGTCATAGGGAAATGGTCGCTCCTTATTATGTGTGGTTTTATGACGCATAAAATTTCTTCAATGGCAAATGATATGTTACAAACATCACATCCAAATGGACGCACTTCACAATGCACACACTGATAATGTTCCTTCAATTTACACTCCTTAAAAAAAAGCTTTTCTATGCTGCCTCCAGTCTCTTTCAACGGCGAACATTTTGTTGCAAACATCACACCTAAATGGACGCACTTCACCATGTATGCGCTGTCGATGGTGTCTCACATCAACCTTAGAAACAAAGCTTTTTGACACACATCACAGCTATATGGACGATCACTACTGTGTAGGCGCTTAAAATGCTGCTTCAGAGCGCTCCAACCTCTGTAGGACTTATTACACACATAGCAAGAGAATGGACGCTCTCCACTATGCAAGCGTTGATGTTTCTTCAGATTACTCTTATCACAGAACACCTTATCACACACATTACATGGGTACTGAGACCGCTGTTTGTGTGTGCTCCAGTGACTGCTGAATGTAGTACGAAGAGCAAATTACTTGTTACACACGTCACATGTGTACTGATTCCCTTCAGCATGGACTGTCTGTGGTTCAGTTGGGGTATTCTGATAAGATAACATAATTAGTATTAATATAAACAATATTAATGCAGTATTCGACGTAATTAATATCAACAGGATAGAGGAATGGTGTGGATACAACAGTTACAGGTGCACATAAACATACACTTAATCATGACTTACAAATTTGGTGCACAGGGTTCTGTAAATGTTTCAAGAACAACACAGCCCAATATAACACACATATTGTGTGTGTGATAGCTGGGAGACAATTTGGACCACTTCACAGCAGTAACTGAACAACTGAAATGTCTGTAATATATCTGCACTTGCATGATACTGCAGTGCAACATGCCACATGAAACTGAATGCTGTCAACTGTGGACCATCAGAAATAGGGCAATAAGCTGTATACAGCTACAGCTGTCAGATTAACCAACCAAGCAAAACACTGCCATCTGCTATCACAAAACAGCATCACTTAAGTTGTTTTTACACTTGACAGGTGCATGAATTCAGATACACAAATGAAACTGAATCCAAGTTTCGAATTGATTTGTCAGTGACTGAAAAAAGTGTAAACGTAAGGTGCTTTATCCACACTGTGTTGTTACCGTTGATTCTGGTTCGAAGCCAGATCAAAAATATGTTCGGCGGAGAGACAGGCAAAAATACGTGGAAAGAATAAAGTAAAATTTAGTACTTCCAGCAAAAGAATTTCATTTGTGTGCAATAAACTGGTACGTTTGAGGGTGTGGACTGCAAGGTTACTCGTATTAAGTTTATGACTTGTATTTATCACGCGAAGGGATGCGGCACGCTTTTAGCTACGGTTGCAACCATATTGCGGCTTTTTTCTGCCTGGGAACAGTGCATTCTACGCCCCTTTCGGCATACATCAATGGGACAGCTGTTATGCCTGATGAGATTAGAGGCCGTGAAGCGTGCACAGGCTGGGTTTGGGGAATTCTTAGCGGACAGTCTTATGTGCAGGTTGGAGGGGAAGCGTGACGATAATAAAGAGGAGTATTTTGTTGCTAAAATTTGTAACAGTGCCGGACACAAATACATTGATTGTGAACATTACTTACTTAATTACTCCATGGTTTAGAGCCCTTCTTGAGAAGCTAACTGGTTTGTAGCTAGTCAAGAAATTCCCCGCATTTTATGGAACCTGATGGTTCATTACCGCACTCACAAGCGACCGCCACCTGTCCCTATCCTGGGCCAAACCAATCCAGTCCACATACCCACATCCCACATTAAAGTATAAAAATTGAGGTGACTGTGAGAATAAAACTAAAGAGGCCTAACCACAAATAGCCTTCTTGTCATCCAGTCGGTACACACTGAACGTTTCCTGTGACCACCACGCGTTATATTGCCTTGGTGGAGTTCGTGTTCCCTTCTTTGAAATTTGGTTGGTTATACACTTCTGTCCACATGTTAAATTTTTTGTTTTTACAGTAATTGGAGACATCGAAAGCGAAAAAAGGAAACCGAAGCTTTTTTACATCACGATGGAAACCCCCACCCCCCCCCCCACCCGTCAACCCTTTGCAGTCGTGTGTTTCGACATGCAAGGTTTCAATCCGCGAAGTAAAAAAGTGGATCAACAACCCGGCCTCAAATTATTCTACGTTTGAAATCGCTGAAAATGTTGCATCTGGAATACGCAGAAAACAGCACTTCAGGCAGAGGACGTGCACGATTTTACGCCACCAGCAAAAGAAACATCGCGCAGGTTTAAGTGACGTAAGTAGTCGTTGAAGAGGTTCCGTGTACGTACCTGAGACGAAATCGATGCCGGCAGGCTTACAATCTGAGTTGATGTCGAGATTTACTGAGGGATGTCAGAAAAGTTTGAGAGTTTCTCGAGATATTGAAAAGTGCTTTGTTTTAATCCGCGTTTATAGATTTATTGCATCTTGGATATTGGACATTATTTTTCGATGACTCTACATCAAAGCCTGAAGCCACGGGAGTTCGGTCGGTATAGCGATTAGGCTGCGGTCTTCAGAATTCGGGGTTTAATTCCCTGCAATGGCAAGACATTTCCCTCTTATCGTAAGCGTGCAGACTAACCTCCGGGTCACACTCTGCTTCGTATATATATATATATATATATATATATATATATAAGGCACCCAGGTTCCTCCCCACCTCACCGCATTGTAAACGGCCGGGATGTGAAACTGATCACTCACCTCTACATAATACACCG
>Ga0131853_10016489_pt1 | contig 13482 bp, 5 predicted proteins | sample TergutLab28metaG_FD_92764 | JGI IMG/M metagenome (GOLD analysis project Ga0131853, IMG submission 92764) | Labiotermes labralis P1 segment gut microbial communities from Petit-Saut dam, French Guiana - Lab288 P1 (version 2) (version 2) | ecosystem: Host-associated > Arthropoda: Insects >... | reverse complement strand
CCGCGCTGTAAACACTTTTCATCTCGGTTATAAAAACCAATCAGTTTATGCTGTAAGTGGCACAAGTCGCTGTTTGTTCTCAGATAAATACAAAACACATAAATACAGTGTGGGCAAAGCGTATAGTTGTTGAATGTTAAATTGGTGGTGCATCACGTGACCAGTAGGCTTTAAAAGGTTAAATCCGTTTAGGACAATACGCTTTCCGCTATTTAATGTACCATTCACAAGAATAGCTTAACACTCTGTGTTGACAAAATGCGGCATCTTAAGAGTTAAACCTGGCGTAACATACAGTAACCACCTGCTGTAATTTTGAGGCACATGCGTAGCTTGTGGTTGTACTTTGACCCGCTGCTGTCTATATGGGAAAAATCTTCACTATAAAATACATATCTCTCAGGAAAACGAGACAGGGTTCGATATAGTTACCTTCAGTACGCGTGTGTGTAACATATACGGTACAATAATGTCTGTCATGAGAGTGATACATTTTTACAGACGTAATGAATTGTATTTGTATTGCATGGCTATTCGCTCTGCACAAGTCAGCGATAGAGTGAAGCCATTTTTAGGCTCAAAGCTCGCTCCAGCTGGTGCCTTACTCATCCTCCCGCAACCTCCCATGCCTTTAAATCGATAAATCTGGCCGACCAGCTCCTAGTTTTATAATTCTACTCAGCAAATTCGAGATGATTAATGGGTTGTTAGGTTGCTTAACGACGCTACACCAGAGGGAGATTATTTACCGTCGAATGAAATCAGAGGATTATTAAGATTCAAGATACTGGGGATATGACACCTTTTAAATTCGTAAATATTTATCGACCTTTCCGTATAATCAAAACACCACACCACCGTTCCAACATAATCAGATGTTCTTAGAAAAAAAAAGGACAGATTGAGCTTTCTACCCTCACGGTATAAGAAATCTGGACGAGTCGAGATAAAAAGTAAATTTTAAATAGCGGTAACACTTTGCTAAGCTTATGTCTTAGAAGGATGGATTCTTCACCGTCACTGTGACAGCGTCAGATCTAGCGGACAGCCTCAGATCTAGCGAAGAACCTCAGATCTAGTGGAGAGCCTCAGATCCAGTGGACAGCGTCAGATCTAGCGGAGAACCTCAGATCTAATGGAGATCTTCAGATCCAGTAGACTGCGTCAGATCTAGCGGAGAGCCTCAGATCCAGTGGACAGCCTCAGACCTAGTGGAGAGCCTCAGATCCAGTGGACAGCGTCAGATCTAGCGGAGAGCCTCAGATCCAGTGGACAGCCTCAGACCCAGTGGAGAGCCTCAGATCTAGCGAAGAGCCTAAGATCTATCGGAGAGTCTCAGATCCAGTGGAGAGCTTCAGATCTAGTGGACAGCCTCAGAACTGGCGAAAAGCCTCGGACTAGTGGGGAGCGTCAGAGTGGAGAGCCTCAGATCCAGTGGGGAGCCACAATTCTAGTGAAGAACCTCAGATCCAATGGAGAGCTGCAGATCTAGCGGACAGCCTCAGATCTGGCAAAACGCCTCAGATCTAGCGGAGAGCGTCAGAGTGGAGAGCCTCAGATCCAGTGGAGCCACAGTTCTAGTGAATAGCCTCAGATACAGTGGAGAGCCTGAAATCTAGTGGACAGCCTCAGATATAGTGGAGTTTATGTACTACAATCCGGGAAGATTTTAGAACGCTGTACAGTGTATGTGGAGTTTCTATCGAAGCACATTGCACCAGAATGGTCAAACGAAGAAAGATGCGACGGACGGAGCAAGCTGTACGTTGTGCAGCACGCAGTTAATCGGAAGGTAATCCCTTGAAAACAAGGATGGATTAAACTATACGATTATGATAACAGTAATAATAACGGTAATAATAACAGTAATAATAATAAAAATCTATTATTATTATTATTATGTTGACATAACAGCGATATGGACAATTACAGAGACATCACACTGAACCCAACATGTAATAAACACACAGTAAAGAGACAATAACAAATAAAATCATGCTAAAGACAGCACGAATAATAATACTTACTTACTTACTTACATACTCCATGGTGCACAGTCCTTCTTGAGAAGCTAACTGGTTTGCAGCTAGTCAAGAAATTCCCCGCATTTCACGGAACCCGAAGGTTCATTACCGCACTCACGAGTGTCCGCCACCTGTCTCTATCCTGGGCCAGCCCAATCCAGTCCATATACCCACATCCCACCTCCTGAAGATCCATCCTAATATTATCCACCCATCTACGCCTAGGTCTCCCCAGTGGTCTCCGTCCTTCCGGTTTCCCTTTCAAGGCCCTATACACCCCCCACTCCTTACCCAAACGGCACGAATAATAATACAACTGTCAAAACAAAATGGCTTAATGTTGACAATGATAATATTATATTTTTTATTACCATTTGTTAAATTATTGATGCCACTTATAAGCTACTAAACTTTGTTGTGTTTACATTGTTATTTCTAATTACGTTGTACAAGTGTTTGTGTTTTTAGTTAATTATTTCATGTATTGTCTCTTATGTCCCCGCGCTGTCCCTGCAATTGGCGTTTAACCTGTTCTGTTAGAACATTAATAATATGGAACTGAACTAAATGGAACTGAATTATGTGGTGACAGAACCACACTGAATATCAATACAATATGAGAAGCAATTAAAAACGCACTGTTACAAATTATTTTAAAAAGTAACTACTGCATCGAATGGTGGTCATCTGGTTAACCTCTAAGTGATGTGTCAATTTACCAACAAACCTTCTGCTAACACTTGCAATTTCCCTGAAAATGGAGGAAGAAATCTCCTCCGAAATGTAACTGTTTGCCAGAATATCAGACGACACACAGTTACAGCCCATAGTCTTACTATTCCACGGCCAACAAAACTCCGAATCTTAAATATCACGTTATTGCTCATTACTTTCACTCCTTTCACACCTAAAACAAAAGAACGGATGTAAATTAATGATATATTGGCGAAGGTTAGGTTAAATTTCCTGACAAAGACGACAACAGCAATTTGTGACATTTACAACAAAAAATCATGTATTCTTTGCTGATACTTCAATCCTCTTATCCTTCCGACCGCGCCCTACTCGGCTGCAACCTGTGTAACACTCCTGTGTCACGATCAGTCGATACAGAACGAAACAAGGCACATGTGGCTAACATCAGATGTAACAAATAATGTAGCAGCATCAAATTCTCATAGATGATCTCAGCTACCGTTTGGTTTAACGCTCTACGAAGTGAAATGGACAGCGATCAAGAAGACCGTCATGTTGGGAAAACAGGATTGATTTCAAGTCAACACTGCAATTCGAATACGCGGCAAAGTTGATTGAAACAAATGTTTATATACAAAAATTACATTCATAGATAAGTGGAGAGCAAAAGGAACAAGAAAACTTTAGGGAGAATTTCTTGAACAAGGTATGGACAAGGTTAATACTGAATTATAAAATGGTAAGTATCGTTACCGCTGCTTTATAATGTGTTATAACATAAAATTATAGCTCTCTAGCAGCCATGATGCTTTCACGTAATACACAAATTAAACATAGGAAAATATTTGTGTGTCTATACTTTAATAGACCTACATACGCTTTCAACTCAAACGTTCGCGCAGCGGTCAAGTTATCAGCGAATTAAAATGCAAGGGTTTTGTTTACCCTCAGCAAAAACAAGCTCACAGTGCGTGCAGGTTACGTGCAAACAGTTTTTGGGGGACAAACAGGGGCATGGACACAAGTACGTGTATTTGAAGTCTCCAAGTACCGTATTCTACAACGTGTCGTCATGCAGTCTAGTATTACGATGGGTCTGGAAGGAAATTGTTGCCTCCTTCTTCAGGACAGAATTCGAAAGTAATGACGTCATGCAGTCTAGTATCACGATGAAAGGGTCTGGAAGGAAATTGTTGCCTCCTTCTTCAGGACAAAACTCGAAAGTAGCAAACTTCAAAACAAATGTTTTTAAACGACTGCCATGCTACAGGGAGTTACGCCCCAGAAGCAAATGGTTCATGTAATTACGTAAGTATACAATTTATAGAGGTGGACAGGATAGCGTAGCCGGTATAGCGACTCGAACCCCGGTGCGTGGCGAGGTTTTCCGTACCCGTCCAGACCGGCCCTGGGGCCCAAACAACTTCCTATACAATGGGTAACCGGTCTCTTCTCCGGGGGAAAGCGGGCGGTGGCGTGACCTTAACCACACACTCCCGTCTATCGCCGACGTAAAAGAAAGAGTAGTAGGGCTAGATCTCTACTTCCTCCTCTGTGGCTCCGTTCCCTGTTATGCAGAAACCCTTACCATTTTACAATTTATAGATTTTTCTTACAGAACAATAGGTGTCCAATTGAGAAAGAAGATTTCAATTAAAAGTCGCAAAGCAGAATTCTAAGTAATTCCTCAAATTCGTGACGGATACATCAGTGTTTCGTAATTGGGTTCGTCGGTGGATGGACAGACAAATGGAAATGGTTAATATGACTTTGAAGAATTAAATCAGCTCTTCTTTGTGAGGAGATTGTACTGTACGTCGTTGCAACTGACAAACATTAAATTGATTCATACAGTAATGGAATCGTTTAATGTCAGTGATGCTGCGACAGTAACAGGCTGAAGGAAGACAAATAAAGCAGTCTACAAAAACGATCAGTCATCCAGTGATAATCCAGTAATCGCTAAAGACTCTTAATTTTGAAGCCCAATAGTTTGAGGTGACAAAATACGGAATTCTACTCGAAGCCTGGACACGTTCCATTCTTCAGTTTCAGTTTTCCTTCTTTCTAACCAGTGATGTTATCAGAACGTGGCACGAAACGCATATTAACCCTTCAATTTCGGCCTCGTTGCACTGTACGGACCCTTTATTCCTCACATACTGCTGAATTCGGCGCAGTGTTGGTCGTGAATACACTTAAGGGTACTAGAACCTAAAAATTCTCTCTTTCCGGGGCCAATAGTTGGAATTAAAACCCCATCATCACTGAAGGGTTAAAGAAAAATGGGGAAATTTTTGACGTTTTGCTGACCGTGCATCTCAGTATATTTATCTCAGTAATTAACCAACTTGATGCAAACAATTTTTGTTTTACAATAAGTTTATTTCATGCCTCTACATGTTTCGAGTGCATGTGCTCGAAACATGTAGAGGCATGAAATAAAACTTATTGTAAAACAAAAATTGTTTGCATCAAGTTGGTTAATTACTGAGATAAATAAAATAAAATGGGGAAGCTTGCTTATTGGTTAGGAGAGTCGTCCTCCATAGCCCCACCCACGCTGTTACCTCACACGTCCCCCCCCCCACCCCTCCTGCCAGATATACTATTAAAGGCACTAAACTGTAACCCCAGATTTAACCCGAACGTAGTAGCCGTAATGTCAACCGAAATGTCGGAACTTCTCCACTCCGCTATGCAGCGTAATCTCTACAGTGGATTTAACATGCCATAAAACTGCGCAGAGAAATTTCGGAGACCAAATAAGCGTCCGCATCTTATAAAAATAGCTGAATATTAATTAAACAAAACGGGTTAGAAAATATCCGAGACCGACTAGCTTATGGCGCGTTTGCGTAACTATAGTAATCACACAAACACTGGTAGCGAAGCTAACCTTGGGAAAACATAGAAAAAAATGGTACGCTATGCATAAAAAATAATCATGTTAGCCACAGCAATATTTGTAACCATAATAAAACGCTAAGTATTCTATAAAACGAAAGCAGGAAATATATATGAAATATACGATATATATGCCGACACACGCACACACACACACACACACGTGTTCAACTCCGTTATTTTCAACAGTCTGCATCCACGTGCCACGGAACATTCGTCAAAATCGCCGATGTTCCACCACAGTCAAAACAAAACTGCTCTTCTTCCAATTTTAATAATATATTAATCACTAATCAATTATGATTTTGTGGTTCCACACCCCCACGATGCCAGATGTACGTCCCGCCGGTGGGACACGTCACAGTACTTGAGAAACATTATTATTATGATCATTATCGACAGCAAAGCGATTCAGAGCGGACACCTGGTCTTTGGATACAATTATTCTCGTTCACACAACGGAGATACATAAAAGATGTCTATTCCTGATAAGAGAGAGTCGTCTCACATTCCTATAGCGAAAACAAAATCTGAATTTATGAATTAAAGAACTAAAGAGACATGACACTGTACTACAGGTCTATTAAATTAACGTATTATGAAGTTTATAATTTCTAAAGGGCTTATATCAATAAAAATGCTTTTAATTTCAACTGAAATCTGCACCCTGTATCACAGATGCAGTTACAAGCTCTACACGATCACCCTTTGTAACTTTGTTGTCCCGACGCGCTCAGTCCGGTAGGTGATCCTCTTCCGGGAAACGGGTGTGGTTCACCGAATCACAGATAGTTTTAATTATTTCTTTTTTTTTTACTTGTTGTTTTATTTACTCAATTTATTGCTGATATAAAACAATGGAGCGCTATATCCAGTTAAACAACTAAATCATATTTATCAAAATAACACAGTCACTTCTCTGTACTCCTACCTACACCACACTCGTACGCGACTGACTTCCTCACTGGACTGCTAGCGTCCGTTATCAGCTGCTAACGTTTTCTCATTTAAATCTCTCCCCTCCTACCTATCACCGACGGTCCTCAATATACGTTGACAGATTAACTTACAACGCATGGCCATGAACCGTCCGTAACTGACGCCAGCAATCCTAAGAAACAACTATACTAAAAATGTTCGGCTACAAAGCTAAAGCAGAAATTAATGAACGTCCGTTTCGCTTATGACAATTACCTTGATAGAGACATAATATATTACACAAAACTCAAAAATTGGGTTTTGTAAATATACCATTTAAATTGCCCCGAAACTGAGTCCGTCTAATTTATAACTTTAAGCCGTAATCGCGAAACTTATGGACGTATCACACACAATACACTCTTAACGCATATACTTGGAAGTCCTGGTAACAGCTGCGAACTCTGCAGTTCGTTACAATAATTGGAAAGCAAGTAAAACAAAACAATTCAATATAATCCACCCCTTGCGTAACTGCAGCCAGAATTGTTTTGCACGGAATTTTTTTGATATTCTAATCCCTAACATCCTCGAAAACAATGAACTGGCGGAAAAGAGGAAAAAATAATCGAAGCAAAAATGATTACGTACTGATCAAAAGCGTTCGCTCTCCTACTCGATAATACCGTAACATGAAACACGAATCTATAACAGATCGCACGGTGTAACGCAGCAAACGACAGCCATATTTAATGTCAGTGACGTCAAAACTTCTAAATTTATTATATTATACTATATTATATAACTTTTAAATTTATTATTATATTATTATACATTACGATATTATTATTATCATTATTACTATTATTATTCGCGAAATTCATTCGGGGCTGGCTGTGTCGCTCTGTAGCTCTATTTCCTTTTTTAGGTACGTAATTTGACAATCACGTTAATTTCTACGACTATACGACGTCATTGACAGATGAAAGAATGATAATAAAGCATTGGAGAAAGATACTCAAGGGTAAAACTTAAATACTCACAGCAAAACCTGTCTTAGTGTCAGTTTTTTTTACCATAAATGCCTCAGAATACATTTATGTTTAGTATGATTCTCACAACCAACAGATTCACTATACAGCATTCATCGACTGCTTTTCTAATTATCTACACGAATTAAGCCGGTGTAGCTCAGTCCGTACAACGACTGGTAGAAGCAAGATGTTTTCCCCTCCTCCAAAATAGCAAGACCGCCTCTGGAACCAACTCAGCCTCCCAGTCAATGAATTTCGTGTTTCATTTCAGGGGGTAAAACGGCCGAGGATTGAAGCTAACCACTTACTTCCATCTAGAGGCGAGGTCAAGAATGAGTGTAATTATTTATATGCCCCCCACCCCAGACACATACACACACATACACACACGCGCGCGCGCGCGCAACGAAGGACAACTTTATTATCTCGACCAAGGGAATCCACCAATTTGAACGGCAAACGGCCACACCTGTTATTGCGGGCCAGTTCTCAGGCCGAACGATACACAAAATGACTATAGGTGGTATACCAAAGCACCTAAATTACTGTTTAATTTTTATAGTATATACATAATTTACAAATGTGGCTGCGGGCCGCATAACACAACCTGGTGGGTCGCGGGTTCGAGACCCATGATCTAGAACCACCTGCTTCGCAGGTTTAATTAATATTCAGAGGCATTAAATAAATTCATTTGGGGCTGGCCGTGTCGCTCTGTAGCTCTATTTCCCTTTTTAGGTACGTAATTTGACAATCACGTTAATTTCTACGACTTTACGACGTCAAATGACAGATGAAAGAATGATAATAAAGCATTGTAGAAAGATACTCAAGGGTAAAACTTAAATACTCACAACAAAACCTGTATTAGTGTCAGTTTTTTTTACCACAAATGCCTCAGAATACATTTATGTTTAGTATGATTCTCACAACCAACAGATTCACTATACAGCATTCATCGACTCTTTTTCTAATCGAAGCACAGTGTGTTCTCTGTGAGAAATAAATTAAATCTTTATATACACACACACATACACATTCTTAGCAACTGACCAACTTAATGCACAAATCCTTGTTTTATAATAAGTTTATTACATTCCTCTACATGTTTCGAGCACTGCTGCGATCATCATCAGGAGGTCAAATTGTATTATACAGCATCTGGTATCATCACACTCCGTAGGTGGCCGTCCGGTGCACAGGTTGCTGTGTAGAGAAATAATCGCTGTTTGTTCTGAGATCCACACAAAAAACACAAACACTCTGGGTGGGCAGAATGAAGAATTTGTGGATGTTAAACCTGCTCTTACGTAGAGTGACCACAGGCTTTTAATGGGTTACAGTAACAAGAACCCTAGATTTACTCAACTCTTTGAACAGTCGACAAGTAAGTAATTCCTTTTATCCAGTGCTGTACGATTCCTGGAAAGCATTGTTTCTCGAAAGTTTCTAAGTTTCAGGTAAGAGTAGCATGCGTGTAGATAAAGCCGAGTGTGGAGCAATGGTAGAATGATTACGGTAGGGTGAAACCTCCAGCAATAGGAGAAAACCTTCCCCAGTGCCACTTCGTCTACGGCAGTGTTACATACTGTGGCGGAGATCGAAACCGGTCTTATGCCTTAGGAGGCCGGTGACCCTTCTCATGGGAAAAGTGTAGAATATTAAAAATAAACAGAATGGCGTTTGCAGTAAGACGTGGTGAATTTTTTTATATGATATATGTTATATTTGTTAACTGCAATTGGGTTGCCACCTAGTGGCAGCAGTACAGTACACATTTACACACAGACAGTAAACAGAACAACACAAATAACAAAAGAACAACAAAAATAACAACTAATTTGGAAGAGTGCGGGCCGTGCCCCGTCTTTGCGAATTATACCCTGGCATTTGCCTTACAACTGAGGAAAAAGCACGGAAAAAACCTCAGTCTAGGTAAGGAAAGCCTCAGTATAACGAGCAAGGACTAACCGTAGAGCGCTGTGATTTGAAGAGGGTGAGTTGTTGCAGGTGAGCTGTTGAAGACTGCAGCAGCTGAGCTTGTGGGCTGAATTTTATGTTGGGGCGGATCAGTTAGGAAGAGATGACAAAGTTTGGAGGGCCGCGCAAGGGCGGATATTTTGAAGTTAGTGGTGGGTTGTTGTTGTTGTTGTTCTTGTTCTTGTTGTTGGGGTGTGTGGCGGGGCGGGGCGGGGGGTGATACATGACAAGCATGGAGGGATGTGTAGAATTTGGATACAAACCGAATACTTGCTCTGGGAAAGAAAGAAAGACTGAAAATCTTTTTCGAGTATCATGTAAAATGATTCATAACGGGCAAATACATTTCTGTTCTGTGTTGTCTTGTGTCCGAAGGAGTGTGAAGTTCAGCATTCTTAGTCTTCGCCCGCGTGTCCTTCTGAGAAGTGCAGTATTAAGATGAAGATGAGGAATTGCCACTTGTGTATGTGTTTTGATGTTTTGCTGACCGTGCATCTCAGTATAATCTTAGCAATTGACCAACTTAATGCACAAATTCTTGTTTTATAATAAGTTTATTATATTCCTCTACATGTTTCGAGCACTGCTGCAATCATAATCAGGAGGTCAAGTTGTATTATACAGCATCTGGTATCGTCACACTCTGTAGGTGGCCGTCCGGTGTGCAGGTGCAACCTGCTGCATTATGTACATTCTAGAAGAGCGCAGATCTCATCTACTTCGCGCCGAAGCCTGAAATAACGCAGTCAGTATGTATTAAATATGTATTTATTTATATGATGTGTGTGGGGGCACGCGGTGGCGCGGTTGGTTGAGGCACTGCGTTACAAGCCGGAAGTTCGCGGCTTCGATTTCCGATGGTATCTTCGGAATTTTTCTTCGACATAATCCTTCCAGCCGCACTATGACCCTGGGATCGACTCAGCCGCTAATATAAATTATTATCAGCAATATTTGGTGGTGATAAAGGTAACGGTGCGCAGGGCTGACAAACATAGTGCCTTCATGTGCCAAATGTCTCGCAACCTGGGTCACGCAACGTCCAGAAAACCCTCTGGGTCTGTAAATGGCCTGTACAGGGATTGGTTTACCTTTGTAAAGGTACGGGGGACGGAATTTATATGAACATTTGTACATTTGTGTGTTTATACGTTCAGGATGGCTTTTTTTTTTGCACGGTGGAATATCGACTCGCAGCCGGAGGCAGGGTGTCTATTGCCACCGACAGTAGTTACGGAGTGGGACATAATTAGTGCGAACTGAGAGGTTCCTCACTCAAGTAGGGTGTCGCAACGAATTATGGCACACTTGCCAACTTATCCCACCGTCACGGACGCTACACATCCACTAAATATTAAATAAGACATATTTCTTCATCCCAGTAGGATCTTTTTTAGATTAACTTCGATAAAACCACGAATTCGGTACCACATATTCATTTTCTCGTCCGATTACTAATCTTAACCCTTATTACACGCACTGCCAGGTTTAGATCTAAAACCTGCTTGTATATTTAAGGGTTTAATAAAAAAGTTAAAGGTAAAGGTTTCCCGATACAGGCCCGGTGTGGCCCAGAGGGTGGGTATATGTATAGCTCTACTCTTCCATGACCGCGGCACTAGAAGGGGGTGAGTGGTCAGCAGCACGCCCCGGCCGTACTTTACCCCCGGGAAAGAATCGGTACTCATTTTACAGGAGACTGGGTGGGCCCCAGGGTCGGTCTGGACGGGCGGAAAATCTCGTTCCCACCGGGATTCGATCCCGGACCGTCCAGCCCGTAGTCAGTCGCTATACCGGCTGAGCTACCAGGCCCACATTTATGTGTTTAATATGGTCGTTAATTACCAAAAATGTTTCTCTGTACAGCATCACCTATTATATTTCTAAAGGAAGCAGTGTTACCTGTGAGGTACGAACTACAACTTCATAAGTAACACAGATTTAATCCATATTCCGTGTAACAGACTGAACATATGGTATTAACCCTTTAAACGCCAAGTTAAATCCCATCTGCCATTTGCTGGCATTATTAGGAGCTCACCATATTCTCCACGTTAGCAGGATAAGGGTTAAATCCAACAAATTGCAAAATAAATGGTAAATAATCATTAGTCATTTATGATGTCTCTCCTACATGTTTCGGCATCTAGAAGGCCATTATCGGGGAAGTTGTGTTCAGTGAATTACCAACAAATCGCAGTATGGCGAAGACGTGCGTATGTAGAGTTAAAAATGCAATATTATCAATTACAACTGTTAAAAATATTTAACAATACAAACATTACGCATTTCTTACCAATACCATTTTTCACTCCCCACAAGCATTTATGTCGGTTACTGTGATCTTCATTCCAAGGAACTAGTCCCGGTATTGTCGCCTGATTGTTTACGCCACGGCGGACTGCTGCATACAGTGATCTTGTACAGGCCTAAACATGTAGGAGGGACATCATAAATCAAAAGTGATTACTTATTACTGATTGTGCGATTGGGTCGATTAGATACTATACCATCTACATGTATTTGCCTTTCATACGAACAACGTTGGCGCGCTTACATTTCGGGTGATCATCGGTTCAAACCACGTCACTTATCCTTCTACCATCGGCACAGGTATACCACGTTATTAGTCCCCATCACGTACTCGTGCTACAACTTCTTCCCATCTCCCCATTGCGTGACATGTACATTTCCACCAGATCGACATTTCTTACACTGATTAATATTATTTGGTGAGGAACACTCTGTACTTCTTCCCCTCATATTTACATATCTTCCTCATCACTCAATCCCTGGGAAATTAAGGATTCTTAACATTCTACACGATCACCCTTCGTAACTTTGTTGTCCCGACGCGCTCAATCTGGTAGGTGATCCTCTTTCGGGAAAAGGGTGTGGTTCACCGAATCACTATAATTTTAATTATTTCTATTTTATTTGTTATTTTATTTACTCAATTTATTCTTGATATAAAATAATGGAGCGCTATATCCAGTAAAACAACTAGATCACTTATAGGAAACTGACACAGTCACTTCTCTGTACTCCTACCTACACCACACTCGTAAGCGAATGACTTCCTTACTGGACTGCTAGCGTCCGTTATCAGCTGCTAACGTTTTCTAATTTAAATCTCTCCACTCCTACCTATCACCAACGGTCCACAATATACGTTGACAGATTAACTTACAACGCATGGCCATGAACCGTCCGTAACTGACGCCAGCAATCCTAAGAAACAACTACACTAAAAGTGATCGGCTACAACATATTTTCGCTTAAACAACGACTTTCAAGGATACAGTCCATTTCAGAAAACAAAGAGGTAGTGTATTGATAGACAAAGCTCTGAACCACTTAGCCGCTGGACTGTCATCGCTCAGCGTTTAAAAGTACGAAAACTGGACACAACATTTTGATGACCGCATCTGTTCCCTCAACAGGTCAAAAGGCGGGAAGACATGTACTGAAATTGGCCTTCAAACCGATCTACCTGCTTAACCAAAACGCTCTGTATCAAGGACACAGCTTAGTAGGCGCCTTCCCACAATCTGCTTTTACTGAGGGGCGGAAACAGATCCAGTTTCAATAAAATGTTGGGAATCACATGTCTAGTTGAAGATTTATTATCTTCTCTAGCAGGTTTCTGCTCCATGGAGTTAGATGTCCCTACGCAAGACACGAAGGCACACGAGGAAGTGGAGGAATACATGCACTCACTCTTAACCAATGAAAAAGATGCCAGTAATTAGCTTCATTTAAACACTTTATTATCCAACTAATGCACAATCTATAATTTATAGATACAATTAAAATTATAAAATATTTAAAAGTGCTCCAACATGTTTCGGATCACAGAGGATCCATCATCAGGGAGCCTTGTACAGTGCTTGGCTAAAAATTACAAGAATGGTTCTATCGTG
>Ga0131853_10016487_pt1 | contig 13483 bp, 10 predicted proteins | sample TergutLab28metaG_FD_92764 | JGI IMG/M metagenome (GOLD analysis project Ga0131853, IMG submission 92764) | Labiotermes labralis P1 segment gut microbial communities from Petit-Saut dam, French Guiana - Lab288 P1 (version 2) (version 2) | ecosystem: Host-associated > Arthropoda: Insects >... | reverse complement strand
TCTGTAATTCATTTTTTGAATGCTAGGAATGTGCTACCAAGTGAGATTCATCACCAGATCTGTCAAGTGTATGGTGACAATGCGATGAGTGATGGCATGGTTAGGAAATGGGTTCGGATGTTCTATGAAGGACAAGAGAACGTGCATGATGAGGCACGAAGTGGGCGTCCATCTTTGGTGAATGATAATTTGGTGCATAAAGTCAACAAAAGAGTGCGTGATGACAGACGTTTCACAATTTCTGATCTGTCCCTGCACTTTCCTGAGATTTCAAGGACTCTACTCTATGACACTGTCAGTAGTGGCTAACATCGCAGGCGGCCGCATTCTATGAGGAGGGTACACAATTGTGCCCCGCTACAATAAGTGCCTCAATAATGGCGGCAAATATGTGGAAAAATAGTTTGAAGAATGTAGAATCTGATAACAATAAAATTTTATAGGAAACCTTACTCGATTTTTTTTTACAGTGAAACGATACTTACTTTCTGAACAAGCCTCATAAAACATACAAAATTTGCATAATATAACCTCATTTTAATAACCACTAAAAATATTTAAAGATTATAGAAAATCACAAGCAATATTTATCATTTACAAGACAACTACTACATTTTTAGTATCCCTTTCATTTGCATATTTTGCTGCCTATGTCATTGGCTACAGTGTCATGCTCCCTCAACCAACTTACACACAAACAGGTTGTTGTATCAGCACTGTCATTTTTTGCACATAAATAATACAGCGATCGTGCAATTAGATATGACACTGGTAATATGCAATGTGATTCCTGCTTTCTGCAAAAGTGACATCACTTTGCCTAATAACTCTGCCTCAATATGGGTACCATGTACTGACTTTAATGTTTCAAAAGTTTACCCAAGCTTCGGAAGGACTTCACAAAATACTCATAATGTTAACTTCAATCCCTGTTATGATGATGGTTTGAATAATGAATAATGGGGTTAAAGATGACTAAACTGTACATCACTCTCACTGTCAACACGTTTAACAGAAAAATCAAAGAAAAAATTTAAAAATGAACTTAAAGGTATAAACTTGTCCCTGTTGTGATTATGCAGCACACCATGAAGGCATATGGGTGACAGGACATGTAGTTCCACACATTTTTAAACTTGGCATTAGTTGGAGGTAAATGGTCAGCTGCAAACCCTGGGCACTTTACCCCCATAAGGAGCTCAGCAGACTGGGTGGGGCCCACAGTCAGTCTGGTTGCTGTGGAGAAGAGAAGAGAAACTCTTGTCCCCCACCCACAGTACTGAACCCCAAATCCATGGTTTTCCAGCCCATAGCCAGTTAACAGTTGCTGATCACTGTCATTCTCACTAAACTATTATTCTTGTTCTTCACTAAACTGACTCTTAAATTATGTCTGTTGCCTCCACACCTGACCATCTTACATAACTACCCCAGATGATTATGGTACTGGATAGCACATGTAAGAATGAAGGGTGGTGCAGCAATATTATCCAACTTATCCTGGCACCCAAAATGAGTTATTTGAATTAAATTTTGCTACAGACACTTCCATAAAAGGATGCATGAAATTATCACAGTGTTAATAAATCTGTGTTTAATTTCCACACCAATCTGTGCAAGTTCTACTGTAAAGCTTCCCAAATATACTAAGTTCACATAACAAATCTGACATTCAGAGGACTGTGCATCATGATATTCTTATAATAAAAGCCAACGGTCCTCTGAATGCCAAATTCATCAATGCCAAACAAACAAAACAAACACATCAATATAAGAACACCAAAGAAAAACTGTATAAGACCAATGCGGAAATATGGTATAACAAAATATGGGGAGAAAAACAGCTAGCATCTAACTATACATATATACAATACGTAGGCAAACATAATCCCATACATCAGCTGATCTATAACACATTCAATATGTCACTTCCCACAAGACCAACTGATCAATACCCCACCTTCCACACAACTAAACCAGTTGATCCTGACCTCGCTAGCAGACAGTCAACATAACTAGGTGTGTAAACAAAGCATTTTACTACATCGGCAGAACCTACTGCATTTTCTGGAATATTTTTACTCTTTAACCTTTTATATAACATATAATTTTGCCTACATGTTTTACAATTTAACTACAACGTACATGTATATACACTAGTAATTTTACCCCCCTTTAAAAAATTTCAGCATAACAAATACCTACTGCTATATATACAGTGTTGAGACTCCTGATGAGGGACAGTAGATCTGTCCCAAACATGTACAATTTTTTTTATCAAAATAAACTTGAGAAATAATGCAGCTCATTGGCTTTTATTATAAGAATAGTTCACATAACAGTTTTTGCAAAAATACATATCCTTATACCCACCAAGTAGTATAGGTAATGGTAAAGTGTATGTCACACTTTCATTATTGTGCAGGTTTTAGGAACTTTGTGAGATGGACTGTTGCTTTTATGTCAGACACACTGATTATACAGCTTCTAGAGGAAGTAACTACACCTGCATTTTACATTCTTTGGTGTGTTCGCAAAATTGCCAAAAGCAGTTATTAGCATCATCATGTCCGTCTGTCTGACTGCATGGAACAACTCAGCTCCAACCGGACCAATTTTCATGAAATTTGATATTTTAGTGTTTTTTGAAAATTTGTTGCAAAAATAAAAGCTTCATTAAAATCTGACAGGCATAACAGGTAGTTTACATGAAGACCAAAACACATTTATGATCATATCTCACTCAGTTCTTCTTAGAATGAGAAATGCTTCAGACAGTAGCTGTGGAGAAAATCAAGGCGCATACTTTATGTTCCAAAACTTTTTTTTTTCCGAAAAGCGTGCCATTTATGAGATAATGTGGTAGAGCTGGACACACCACAGGCGACATAATATATCATAAGCACTTTGCATGCTGGATAACTAAGTCTACAAACACATAATCAGAATAAGTAACACTTATAGCTTTTCCACTGCAACAATGGTTGCAAGAAGGTGCCTAAATGTTATGTTACATGTACAAGGTACATTGCCTGTCTTGTTATATATTCTGTTAACCATTTCATTTTGTTGCAAACTCCTAAAGTATACATTACCTGACCAACTATGCAAAGTATGTTATTTGTATGTACGTGTATGCCTACACGGGGGCAGAAACAAGTATGGTATTCATTAAGAGATTATGATGAAAAGTGGTACTCAAACAACCTCAAAACATATTTCTAAAAACAAGTACTCAGTGCCATTACACTTCATATTATATGATCATTTTACCCATAAAGTAGATTACTTACTGATTCTTGTGACAAAAAATGTTTAAAGGAATGGCCATTTGATTAATTAATGACTATGTAGTTCATTAAATCTTTCAAGCAATTCACACTTCCATTTTGCTTATATTTACTACCACACTTGTCAAACTGTTCCAATAAATATTATAAACAATCACTATCTTATACTTCTATAAGATTTTGAAGATGTTGATGTAGATGATGATGATGTTGTTGATGATGATGATGATGTATTACATTTTAAGATTATTTTCTTCTTGGAATTTGTCCATCATCTGATGTGTTAGAATTAGTAAATTAATTTTTAAAAAAAATTCTCTGCTCAGAGGTTGAGAGTAGCTTTGCCTATTGGATCCAACTGAGTATGTCTTATTATTTTAAAGTTGTCCATTCAGTGCAGTTTTTAGATCAATGCTTCAGCTTTACTTCACCAACCAAACACATAACATTTGGTTGGTGAAATAATAAAACTGGGTATCTTGGCCTAATGAATGAAACAAATCCTGTCCTCAAAACATAGTGTTTTATTTACTCTTATTATTTCTTACTATAATACATAGTAAACCAATGAATGCAATTTGGTAAAATGTATTTTACTACATAATGATAAACACTAACACATTTCGGTCATACTTGCAACCATCATCAGGTTGTTTCAAAGAACATATATGAGTGCAACCAAAACAAGTTGGCGATTATCAATACATAATAAAATACACTTTACCAAAGTGAATTTGTTGGTTTACAATATATTATAATTTAATGCACGTGTATGGAACATATTAAATCTACTTTCTCTAACTTTCATTCCTTCTAAAACACCAAATGATGGAACAAATTCAAAATAAAATAATCTCAAACCACTGTACTGTAAACTGCACAACCATAGGCGCTATTTATGCTAAACTGTGTTATATGTAATGTCCACGGCTTTGGCAAAGGCTCGGTGTTCTCACGATGCCAGATTCTGTACCTCTATTGGATGGAGTATTTGACAAGCTTTTCTGAGTTTCTCAGTGTGGGACCAGGCAACAGCCAGAGTAAGGCAACACAGACCACGAGCTCTGACTTTGAACAAGGGCAGATGGCACACAGTTAAAAAAAAATGACAGAACCCACGGTTTATCAAACGAATTTGGATTAATCATTGGGACAGTGCAGCATTCCCTATTTAGTATAAATATTTTCTGCACATGGTCATTTTACTACCAACATGACATAAAACACAGCTCATTTTCTTAGTAGTTCCCATTTTACATGAATTCCTGATGGAATAAAGATATCAAAATCAAACCATTTCAAAACTAACATGGTTGGGTAAATACATAGCTACTCTAGTTAATAAAACAATAAGTGAGAAAGCAATGCAGATTAGCTTAGCAACCCTTGCTTTGTCAACAGCTCCTTTTGCAACATATATTTAGATTACTAGAGTTTTTAATTACATACAGAACTAAATCTAAGTTTTAATCTTTACACTGTATGAAGCAATTAAGACTTTTACTCACGGTTTATAATGTATATATAAGGTGCAATGAATTAAGGCAAGAGCTTTCAAAATTGAATACATTCCTAATATTCTTGGCAATGTAGGATCCTCTGGAACAAGAATTCTCTGTTAAGGTACAGATAAGACTTTGAACAGACTGTCCACACAAATCAGAGATCATAGAAACATTTTATCATACACACATTCAATTAATATTTTACACAACACCTCTCAAGAAAGCAATAGGTTCCATTCAACAACCCCAATAACCCTATACAGACCACAACCAACACACACATATTCACATATCAGGCAACAAATCTCTTTTTACCTATGGTTAGTAATTGTGCACAAGCATCTACATTAGGGAAAGTATAGGGATGTCCTGTACGACTTTTTGATAAGCTGAGACTACTTGGTGAGCACATATTCGATCAGCAATGCTCTCAATTTTTGGGATTTTAAAGACAAGTAATTTACCGTACTGGAGTCCAATAATTTCCTTGTATGCATGTTCACCCAGAAAAGAACGTTTTTCTATGTAACATCGGACAGCTGTACCCATATCCATGAAGGCAACAAACGCAATCCAACCTCGAAACGCATACAATAATTTCTGGTCCATTTTCTATTTGCCGGAAACTTTTCTGCGATACTTAACGCACTGATATGTACATTATGCACAAATTTGTAACTTACTACTATAAAATATGCCTACAAAATATGCTATGGGGTTGCAATTAGTAATCTGTACTCGTCAGGGATACTACCAATTTAGAAATCAAAGTCCTGCGAACACACATCACCATTTCTAGCATAAACACACAGATCACCATATCCAACATTTTCCTTAAATTTCCCCGAACCCTAAACTAATCCAGGGGATATTGCACTCCGACAACGGAGTATTAGATTTCACTGATACGAACTTAAACGGACAGCAGGGCTAACTAATAGTCTTCGGTTTGAGCATTTATGTTCGACGTCCATTTTCTGAACGTACGTCGCACCTCTCGATGACTAATGTACGTACTTCCATGAAAAAGGCTACGCGCAGACAGGGGACCGAGCGAACGACAAAATAGCAGCGTAGCTGTACTGCGGCTACAAAAACGTGAACGCGACAAGTGACCATCTCATTGGACTGCGAATAGTTCTTGTTCTCCCAAGTTGTTCTTGACATGTCATCAAAGTCATTTCGCCGTGCAACCTTGTTAGGCAATTCGTATGCCAAATATCGTTTTCCGTAAACAAAAACGAAATGTGGTGTTCACCAAATAATATATTGCGAAAAATTTGCGGGTAATTTCATCAAATTAATTGGCAGCTTCGAAATCATTTAGAACGGCTTTTTAATAGTGGAAACGTCTTACTTCTTGCCGAGTAGAGTAAGTCGTCGACTCCAAAAGCGGACAATGAACTACGGACGAACCATTTTACATGCTGAGAGACTGGTTGTTACAATTAGGTAGGCTTTTAAAGGAATTTTCTCTTCTTTAGAACGCCCAGATAGACTCCTGGGCCCACTCAGGATCTTATAATTGGACACTGAAGATAGTTGTACTCCATAGAAGAATATCTTATGTGTGAAGATGATACATTCTGCTGTACATAAAAAGGTTTAAAGTATTTTGCACTGTAAAAATTCTGTATATGGCTTATTCCACGTCCTTTTTTTTTTTTTATTTCGACACATTTTGGGCTCAAGGCAAGTACGTAAGTAGGCCTACATTCGTGACACGTTTGTGTATATGCCTATACAAAATTTCTATTGACAGGATCATGACCGCGTATGTATTTTGCTGTGAAGTATATCTTCCTCAATACGATTCATGATGAACCGGAACAAGTTGCTGAAATAAACAATAAACAAAGGTACTGCTGACATACTATGGCTTGATTGTACACGAGTACTTCGATGGCCAATTTTGTGACTCCAGCATGCCAGTAATTTTAAAATACTTACCACTCGTCATAGCACACGCTGCGACGATTTCTTCCCACACCTCCTTTGTGATAACCTGACGTCTGAAATTAACATTGGCGTCTTTTTATACCTAATGTCTTGAATAATTTTCCGAAATTAACACCTCCGTCCTAGTTTTGGCCATTTCCGCCATATATTAACGTGACTGACTGAAAATTGTCCGTGGCAGCTGGACATCCACGGATCCCCTCAAATCGATGGATGTCGCAGAAAATAGAACAGGTTTCAACTGCAAAACGATGTCGCTCGCGCTCAGAGAAATATCGCTTAAATGCTCGAGTCAGTACGGCGAGATGGTCTGTGGTGTTGCCGCTAACCGTATGAAAGACAGATAGGTTAGGTCGTATACGTAACGCCACGGCCGCATTACAGTCGGGAAAGAGACCAGGTGCCCATTGTACAGATGGTCGAGTGGGCTGTCAGGACGCAGTAAGGTGCTAGGCCGACAACTCTTTCCCGGACAAGAACCACAGTGTGACATGAAAAAAAAATGACTACAAAGTAAGTCATTAAATTTATAAAACTTCCAACAACGTAAATAGATTTTATGTGCAAATATGTTTTTTTTTATCTGATCACTTCAACACGCCTTAAATTCATTACGTATTATTTTGGCATGTAAATTTATGACCACTGTGTGTGCTGTGACAATGCAGCTTTCAGAAATCGTCAAGCTTCATGTACATGACCTGTGCATATTCTTAATAAGTTAGCGACGTGAGGTTAACCAACGGTGAGAGGCGAAACGTTGTATAAACTATGTAGCATACGCATGACTGAAATTGTTTTTAACTTCACTAGAATTGTGGGTATGGTAGTGGACTATGTAATCGATTGTGTTATCGCATTCTACCACACGTAGTTCCCCGACTAACTCATACGAAGCGTGTTTAACTACAAGCGAACAGCAGCGAAACCGGAACATGACGTAACTGTATTATCTACAACTGATCCGCTTGACCCTACGTACCCAACACCCATTCCACGTATTACGATTTGTAGATATAAGACATCTGTCGACAGAGTCGACTGGTAAAAGTATTTAAATGAAGATGACTCTAATCAGTCGTTATCTCTGCTATGTAACGTTGTATGACACCCTGGTTATTGTGGGAACGAAATCAAAGATTTATCAAACGTGTGTATATTAATCATCTGTGCAATAACATTAAATGAAACGCTCATTATAAGCTTCAATGACGTGATTATCCTTCATTTACTTTGTACATGTGTTACCATACAGTTCAACCTCTGTTGGACGTGTGGGGTATATGTTCACCATACGGAAGAGCCATGCAGTGGATGATGTCACTATGCAATTATAATATTAGTGTGGGTAGGGGGTGTTGTTCGAAGGTGTAATCGATAGTTACTGTTGCTTGTAGTATCAAAAGTGACAAATTACGAAAAGGTAATAAAATAAGCTAAAAACAGTTTTCTGAGCGCATGTTTCTGTTAAAGCACACGCTGAAATGTAAATTATCCTGTTATAGAATTGTATCTAGGTCAATAGTAAGCCAAAGCCACACCCAAGCCGCTTGTTCAGTCGTTTGAAGAAACTTTGTTCCAGAATGTGATGTAAACTGTTGTATAATTCTGGAATTAGTGTGTTCTGTTTGGCTGAACGCGTCATATTTGTTTGAAACATAAGCCCGGTCGGCCTTTTTAATGTGTAATCAGTGGGTGACAGTGTAGAAGTGTGATAAACGCGTATTTTACATTGGATATTCTCGCGATTAGGATGCAAATTATGAGTAAGTGGGCCCTGGGTAGAGTAGAACTGGTGTCGGGTTGCAGGTCCTCTCAGGGTGTAAGGCGTAGTGGTATTGACCGTTAACGTACGGCAATGCAGTACTTCTGACTGCACCACGCCCCCCCCCCCCCCCCCCCAAAAAAAAAACCCCCCCCCAAACCCCCCCCCTCTGGGGGTCGTTTTTAACGGGGGTTCTGGGGGGGAGGGGGGTTGTGCGGTAACGAACGGGGAAGAGGACCTTTCTGCGCCCCCCCCCCCCCCCCCCCCCCCAAAAAAAAAGACCGTACCCTTTGTAGTAGACATTAACTATCGGCGCAAGGTAAAGGAGGTGACTGCTAAAGAACAGCTTGTGTTTTGTAAAAACTAGTAAATTGTAAGTTGTGCATAAATGTCAGGTAATGATATTAATCTACAGTCTCCTTCCAGTCATATAAAAATTATTGCAATGTTTTATTAAAAATAAAATCGGTTTGTTTGGATAAACACTTTATTATATTTTTTGTTTATAAGCAAGCAAGGGGATTCTGTTTTGTTAATTCCAGTTCCTGAACAAATATATTATCCTTACAATTACACAACACCAATTTTGTTTTATTTAGAGTGTGAGTTCAATTTTATGCTGAACATGTTTCATTCAGCATATGGTTACTCTCTGTATCATCATCATTATCAATTTGTGCTCGGAAATGAAATTATTGTTTACTTTTATAAGAAGTGTCTTACAGTATTGCCTGTCACTGTGTTTTCTTGTAAAAAAAAACTTGGTAATGAAATGAACAAATAAACTTTTTTGGGGAATAACCCCTGTCTACAACTTGCCTCTTACATGTTTCGGCCCTTCCTGGGTTGATATTATCAAGGAGTTTCAGTTGAAAGGAGCTGTTATGAAAATAAAATGTTGCATATATCATAAAAGCAGTTATGCATTGACAGAGATGAAATATTGTAAAAATGTAAACAGGTTATAAAGGCAGTACTTAATAGGACCTAAGTTGGTATTTTCCAGAATAAATTTTTTAATTATCAGATTTTAATGTTTGTAAGATTCAAACGTACAGTTACACTTTTGGCTGTAAGATAAAACATGTTTCCAAATATCTTATGGTAAAAATGTTAAAAACACACACATACACATGTGTTTTGTGTGTGTGTGTGTGCACCCCCATAGGGGACTGAAACATGTAGCTGAAAAATTGTAAACAGTTAGGAGATTGTTCCCCATTAAGGTGTATTTGTTGGTTTACTTAATAAGTTTATGAGAAGTGTGTTTGGGTTGAACTTCTCACACTCAATAGTGATTATTTACTGGTAATCAGCATTTTATAATACCAGCGCATGTGTTTTAGTATATAGCTTGCAGTGTGATGCTGTTTGGATTTACCTTCAGAGATTCATATTTGATAAAACAAGCATAAAATTATTTTTTAGCAGACAGCAGTATGGAACAAATAACTCCAAAGGAAGTGAAGATTTTGGAGACAGCTGAGGATATACAGGAACGTAGAGAGCAAGTATTGAATCGGTATGGAGAATTCAAATCTGAAGCAAGACAAAAGAGGGAGAAGTTGGAAGATTCCCGTCGTTTCCAGGTATTGCAACCATGTTATTTGTTCCCACGGAGTGTGGATCTTACAATTTTGGAAATAATAGGTTGGACCATATAGCCATTGTACTGGAGTAACCAAAAGTAGAACTGAAATCTGAAGATAGATGAGGTGTGTAGTGTGCACAAAGTGTGAAGAGCTGGAGTGCAATGTGGTTGACAGAGGCCTTCCTCTGGTGTGGAGTGCCACTGAATCATGATTAGACCCAATTCAGTAAATATTTGTACATTACCAAAATGTGTAGGTGCATATTTCAATTGAAGGCATTGTCATGCAGCTTTATTTTTTCAGTACTTTAAACGAGATGCAGATGAACTTGAATCTTGGATATATGAGAAACTTCAGGCAGCTTCAGATGAGAGTTACAAAGATCCCACCAACTTGCAAGTAAGAATGGAAATTTTGTTTTGCTGTAGTGTAGTCTTGGATATGCTCAGATTCTTTCATCTGCTGTTGTGGAATTTTTATGAGTAATAATACATTTAAGTTCAATAAATGTTTGTGTCAGCATCCATTTCTGTATGTGCTTTTCAAAAGTCTAAATAAGAATTCATAACCTGACGCAGGGTAAAATAAGTATGCAGTATACTCTGCAAATGTAAAATGAGGATAAAATTGCGAACATTATGTACACGGTATACAGCAGACATGTGTTAAAAGGGCAATAAAAGTAGGTTTGGCTGTGGACTCATATCTATTTAATAAATGCTGTCCTTTGTAGTTTGTTAAGAGGATATCAAAGATAATTATATAAATACAGTAGAGTCTTGATGTTTGTGATTAATTTGGACTGTTAAAACCATAAAAAAAACATGGGGAATCTATTTTCATTGTGAAATGCCTGTTTGGTTTCAAGAAATTATGAAATGTCACATGAAATAACTTCAGAAAGCATGGGTGGTGGTGGTGGTGGTGGTAGTAAGCATTAATGAGCACTGTGCATGTAATTCATAAAGTGCTGGGGTACATCGCTTGATCTAATGTTGAGATATGGACTTACCAGAAGACCACCACCTAATAAGTAACAGGCATCAATAAGTTTAAAATAATAATAATAATATCAACAACAACAGCAACAACACAATAACAACAACAGAACTGTACGTACACACCAGAGTTAGAGAACATGAAGGCAATGAACCTTGTTGAGTGAAAGAGCTTAACTGAGCTGGGTGTGATCTGTACTTTTGCAGCATAATGGGGGAAGCTGACTTGCTAGACACATTGTTGCATCCTGATTCGTCAGAACCAGTCATAGATGGTTAAAATAATGGTGTTGAAATGGGTGATTACAGAAAGTCAAAATCTTGAAACGGTGTTCACAAACTTTGATGCTACTATGGAGGCCACACACATGAATATCAGTGAATTAAATAGTCTCTGAGCACACCGTGTTGTGAATCAGGTGACTTAAATGCCTTAGGTGAAGAATGTTATTTTTTATGGTACATATTTTTAAATGTACTAATTAACCCCATGCTATGTGTAGCACAGGACTGTATAGCAATGCTAAATGCACAGTGGTGTACCTAGTATACTTAAAGATGGTGTACATATTTGTGTAGATTGCCTGGTTTTATAGCATCACAATAATTGAATTTGGATGGGGAAGTAAAATATCTAACAGGAAAGTCTCTTTTTTCTTAATATGTTCAATATTTGACAATAGAAACAAAAATTATATGTTGTGAGAAACATTACATTAATTTAAAGCTTAAAAACAGGTTGGTTTGAAGTATCTTATGTTGGAAAAACTACTTGCTTCAGGTTTGGGTTTGGACTGTACTTAAGAAACATACCAGTTTCCCTTAGTTAACCTTTAGACGCCTAATATCAATTATAGTGGTCGTACCGCACTGCTAACCTCTAAAGTTGCATTTTATATATTTATTCAACAAATATAGGTACTGAATATTTTAAACATGGTATATACTGTCCGTCTTTTTCTCTTCAAAATGCAGTTTGTTTCATAATTCTAACTTATTTGGTTCCTGTATTATTCACATTTTATATACAGGGTGTGCTAAAATTTAAAAAATAATTCCAGTGCGAAAAGGTTAATAGTATTCACTTGTCTGTAATTGAAGTCATGTCATCTTTCAGGCAAAAATTCAGAAGCATCAAGCATTTGAAGCAGAGGTGGCTGCTCACAGTAATGCAGTTGTAGTGTTGGATAATACGGGAATGGAGATGATAAATCAGGCACATTTTGCTGCTGAAATAATTCGTAGGAGGCTTGGTAAGCTGATACACATTTGCACACACTTCATTGGTCCTCTTTTCCCCCTCTTTTTGCATGCAGATACACCATGGATTTTTCATTTAATTCCTGCACTATACTTGTGATGCCTCTGCTTATGATCATATGAATGCATATGGTTTTCCAACACACTTGTGGTCAAATGTATGGTGCTGAACAATTCATTTGATATGTTATGAAGTGCTGGCACTATAAAAAAATTAATTGTGTCATCTGAAGGAAAGTGGCAATTCATCAGCCTTTGGAAGGGATAGAAATTGCTTATGTGCTGTGTATTTGCACTTCATTGTGATCATTTCATTGTAATTTCCTTGGAAGTTTAGTGTAAATTTCTTATACTAGAAGAATGAGATGTCAGCTATATTGAAATTACTTGACAGAGGAACTTCATCGTCTGTGGGAGTTGCTTCTATCCAAGCTAGCAGAGAAGGGAATGAAGCTGCAGCAAGCTCTCGTGCTGGTGCAGTTCTTGCGCCAGTGCGATGAAGTCATGTTCTGGATTAATGACAAGGAAACGTTTGTTACCACCGATGAATTTGGACATGACTTGGAACATGTGGAGGTGCTTCAGCGCAAATTTGATGAGTTCCAGAAGGACATGGTGTCTCAGGAATATCGAGTGACTGAAGTGAATGAATTGGCAGATAAGCTGGTGGCAGAAGGTCATCCAGAACGTGACACTATTTTGTCTCGCAAAGAGGTAAGACTTTGCTGATACCTTGAAGTGAGGAAGGCAAGTTAGAGGAGTTAGAATAGGAATATTTTTGAGCACATTTATCATGATTACAAGTATATTCTGTATTTTTATTTGGAAATTGGTGTAGCATTTATTTCATATCCATTTGCTGTCATAAAACTTCATTAAGTACAGGCGGGTCGTGTTTTGTGCCAGGGTTATGTTCCTGAAAAATGTTGCACAAATAAAACACAAAATATATATCTAAAACAGAGTATTTCCTGGGGATTAGGGGATTGGCATCCTCATCCTGTATATACTGTATTTACCCAATTGCAAGACAACTCTCATCTAAGACAACCCCCCCCCCCCCCCCACTAAACACACTCTACACACACAAAATATTTTATTAAACAAAAATAAC
>Ga0131853_10016485_pt1 | contig 13484 bp, 10 predicted proteins | sample TergutLab28metaG_FD_92764 | JGI IMG/M metagenome (GOLD analysis project Ga0131853, IMG submission 92764) | Labiotermes labralis P1 segment gut microbial communities from Petit-Saut dam, French Guiana - Lab288 P1 (version 2) (version 2) | ecosystem: Host-associated > Arthropoda: Insects >... | reverse complement strand
TCAGTTGATATGTTATGTCTCGGCGGACTGCAGATAGCGGCAACTGTGAAGCGCCAAAACATGGCTTTTACTTCAACAGCAGGTGCTTGTATTTTATTTGTTTGATATGAAGGTAGCTCATAATGGGAGATAGTTTTGCGGATGATTAATGTTGTGCATCCATGAGCGGTACCGTCTGGGTGGGGGGTATTGTAAACATTGTATTGCGGTATTTTAAGGACAGTTAAGTTAGTGAAATGCTTTTCGGAAATAAGTAAGATATCTATTTTGTTGATATTTAAGAAAGTTTTTACTTCTTTCTAATGATTAAGAAAGCCGTTGGCGTTCCAGGTCGCTATTCGCAGAATATTGGATGCTATGGGTTAAGTTTGCTGATAGAAGTTGTAAGGAGGTTAAGGATCGTACTATTTTGACTTAGTAATTGAGAGAACATGGCTTTAAATTCGTTTAGGAATGGTGCTAGTTGTTCAGCTAGTGTGGACTGATCTAATACAGAAGTCTGATTGTTTTTTATTATCTGTGCATATGTGTATTGACCGTTTTGGACAGGAATGTTTGTATTAAAGGGGTTGAAGTGGAGTGATTGTGTGTTGCTCGTTCGGGGGGGTGGTAATTGGGCGTTGTTGGTTAGGATAAGTAGGTGGGTGCTGGTGGTAAGGGTTGTTGACTCTAGTTGGTTTGCTTCTCGTCGCTACCAAGTTTCTGTAAACAATGCATCCCTTGTAATTCGTGGGGTGATCTTCTCCACACAGGGCACATTTCGCTGGATTGTGTCGTTGTTTCATACAGTCTTTTGAATCGTGTTGACCACCGCATTTTACACACTGGTAGGGCTTTGTACAGTAAGTTTTGGAATGTCCATAAGCTTGGCATCTCTGGCACTGGACTATGTTTCGGGTTTTATGAGGTGCTTCTATAGTTATTTTAGTGTTGCCTAAGAATTTGAGATTGAAGATCGCTTTGTTGTTGGCTTGTGGTTCTAAGTCGACGAAGAATAGAGATAAGGGGTCCTTTGTTTGTTTGTGCTTTATATTCATTATATTTCGGACCGTATGAACTTATTTTTGTAGCTCTTCTTTGATGTCGTCTAGAGGTACAGAGTGATGAAGGTGTCTAATAACGATTCTGTAGGCTCGTTCGGTTTTGTTCTGATAGGTGTGGTGGACGATATTTTCTTCTTTCATATGTTTTACTAGGCTCCTATATGTATCTATTGTGTTCACACTTATTTGAACAGTGTCGTTTGCCAGGGCTGCGGTGCGATAAGTGTCTGGTTCGGCCACGTCTGCAAGGTCATCCAACATGGCTTTAAAGTTTTTAACTCCATATACAAATCTAGGAGGTGGTCGTGGGATATTTGGTGTATCGCCATGGGTATTGGTTTGTGGACTGTCTTCGTTCTCTTGTCTGTTGAGCAGAAGGGTATAACGATTTTGGATACTAATTTCAGAGTTAATTCGAGTACTTGATTCTGTGCTTTGGTGTAGTCTGTTTCTCTTTTTCACGTGTTGCCACCCGTGACTATGTTCTTTTTTGTGTTCCTTTTCCTTCATCTGTATTCTCTTTGCCGTTTCCCGCGTCGCTGGTGTCAGTGTAGAGATTGACGTCACTGTCATACTTGCTATTTGCGGCGGATGGTGTAGTATGTTGCAGATGTGGTGGATGGGCTAAAGGGTTAAGATTCTGGTGACTGGGTAGTTGAGTTGGAATCGGAATTTGTTGAGGTAGAAATGGCGATGGCAGCGGTGGGAAATCGGATTGGGCAAGTCCTGGTTGCTGTAAAAATAATTGATTTTGGATGTTGGGTGTGTTGCCTAGGGGCATATTTCCCAGGATATACAATAGTTATGTCTATGATTGTGAACAGTTCTTGTTGCATCCGCTAGCAGTTATTATTATTTGTATTTGAAGTTACTGAACTATAAAAATATCAAGTATTATTTTCTTTCTAGAATATATCCATTGCTTCGTGTTCCAAAGATAACACTTTTTCGCAAGTAGAGGGTCACCTGCTGAGTTCTGTGTGTTGGAACTTCTGTCGTTTGCGGGACTAGTGACTGAAAACAGTTCTGTATATGACTCAGCGTAGTGTGTGCATCTCCACCTTTTAATCTTAGCTTTGAATCAGATAAATCTCTGAAAAAATCTTTTTTGGTTATACCATGTTGTGGACAAAATATCGCTTCCTATTCAGTGTGGATCACCAGGGTATATATTGCCAATGTTAAGAATGAGTGCAGTTGTACCTCTACACATCCTGTTCGCCTTTTTGGCTTATACAATTAGAACTTAAACTTTATTTTGTTAGAAGCACACAGAATGGAAAAATTTGATTGTTAATGTAATTCAGTAGATACATAATATTCATTAAAAATGTAAATATTATGTTGTCTGAATTGTTATGGGATGCAGTAATGGAAATGTGAATAATGAAGACTGGTGAAGAAGAGGATTTGTAGTTACTATATATTTCCTGATCCATGAACATATATACAAGGTGATTCAGAGGGAAGTTCAATACTGTAGGAGGTGACAGTATTGGTCATGGTGAAGAAAGAAAGTTCATATATATCTGTGATTAATTCTGAATGGTTATGGAGAGAGAGCTGTTTGAATCTGATTTTGCACAGGAGTAGCGAAGTACATTGAGGGTGTTGGTGGTATTTTCCTGCATTTATTGTGATCTATAACAAATTTCTCATTTCTGTGTATCAAATTTGTAATTTAAACTTTAAATTAAGGTTAAAATAAAATTAACAGTAGGTAATTTATCCCTCTTTATTACCATTCACACTGTTTTTGTATTTGTAGATGCAAACAGTACTCTCTTGGTAACCATTCGGAATTAGGTTGATGTTTAGAAGAACTTTTTTTTCTCACAGTGACTGATACTATTATCTTCCCCAGATATATATATAAGACGCATTCAATAAAGAGGCTGAAATTTTGCTACAGATAGTTTATTGTATATTTTGCAATATTTTAAGCAATGTTCCCTTCAAAATAGTCCACTCTACTGGCGATAAACCGTTCCGAACGTTTCTTCCATTGTTGGAATACTTCCTGGAACGCACTCTCTGTGATGGCGCGAAGTTATTTTATCGAATTCTCCTGAATCTCCTCTATGGTTTGGAAACGACGTCCTTTCAAAGTGGTTTTCATTTTGGGACGAAGGAAAGAGTCTGCTAGGTGTAAATCCAGAGAATAGCGTGGATGGGTCACAACGGATGTCTGATGTTTTGACAGATAACTGCGGATGTTGAGCGACGCGTGCTCCGGCGTATTGTTGTGGTGCAACATGCAAGTCTGGTTTTCCCACAATTCAGGGATCTACCTGCGCACACCATCCCTCAAACAAGTTAAAACTTCCTGGTACAACTGTTTTTTACCATCTGACCACGTTGTACAAATTCATGACGGACAGTGCCTTTCCAATCAAAAAACACAACCAACATCACCATGACCTTTGACCGACTCATCTTGATTTTTTTTTTTTTGTGGAGACCCTTTCCATATCCAATGCGACGATTGCATCTTGGTCTGAACATCATTCCCACAAACCCATGTCTCTTCCCCTCTTATTGGTAATCTTAAGAAAACTTTCATTACCATTTGCAATGGCAAGCAGCTCCTGACTCATTTCAACACGGTTCTCTTTCTGATCGTCTGTCAACATAAGCGGCACGAATTTTGCACTGACGTGACGCATCTGAAGTTTTTCAGTAAAAATTTGATGACAAGAAACTATGCTGATGCCCACTTCATCAGCAACTTCTCGGACAGTTAAACGACGATTTCCACGAATCACAGCACAAACTCTCGTTATGGTCGTCGTTTGTTTACGCAGAAGTTCGTCCACGCCTAGGACCTTCACCGACCGACATTCCGCCCTATTAAAACGCTAAAACCACTCATTGCACTGCGTTCGGTTCATACAGTCCTCCCCATATACTTTGTTAAGCACTTGAAATGTCTCTGTAAAATGTTTATCAAGTTTGCAGCAAAATTTCACACACATACGTTATCTTCAAGCTCTTTCATTGTCGCTTTGTCACTAATCTGAAGAACAGCTTGTACAAGTGCACAGTTTAGCGGATGTAGCTCGATGACTAATGCTCATAGCGAAACCGGACAAATGGTGGTTTGTTGTCAAAACCTGACACTAGGTGTGCTCAGTAGCAGAAGCGCGCTCTCTATGACGGATGGCGCGCGATTTAAAAAGTTCGGTCTCTTTCTGAACACGCGTCTTATATAACATAGTCATTGGTAAATTGTGAAATATATATTACAGAAAAAATTATTACAATATCCACGTGTGAATGAGCAGCTGTGTCTGCAGTTATTATATTGGCCTTATCTAAAAATGTTTTCATCCAAAGATAAGTTCATCCATTTTATTACTGAGTCTATATGTGTATAAGATGCATGCATATCAACAAATATGCTTGATACTTTTAAATAGAAGATGTTTGCATGCCAACATTATTAGTTGAATTCTGTATCACTGGGTAAGTGGATTCCACTGCTTGAAAGCACTTAAAAACACCGGGAACTGCTCAGCACCACATCCCAGAAGACTTGAATATTTAGTTGTACGTAAGTCAGTTACAGTTTGAGACATCATGAGATGTGTGCAGCATTTGTGTAAAGCAGCCTTTATTTTACTTGCAGTAAAACCTACTGTAACTACAAGTCATGCCTGTCTCTACCGATGCCAATCTTCCCAGTGGTGATGACATTGTCATATCAGGGATTGCAGGCTATTTTCCTGAGTCAGAAAATGTGTACAAGTTTCGGGATAATCTGTTTAACAAAGTAGATATGGTGACTGAGGATGATCGGCGTTGGAAGCTTGGTGAGTTTATGTGATGTTGCTGAAGAATTTAATGTCTTTATGTTCATTTTTTTATGGTTTATTTAATGATATGTTAGTAATGTAGAGTGTGCACATTTTATTGTATGTAGTGAATTTGAAAGACATGGAATATAATTTTGTTGTTGTTGTCTAATGGCAGATATTCGATTTATTCCATTAATTTTCTGGAATCACAATACAGTTTTATATTTAAACATAATATTTGTGGCATGATATGTGGTGCCATTCCTACATTTATCTGGAGGGACAGAGGAAATTTACAGAACATACACTAAGGATAAGCTGTCTGTGATCCCAGATTTTAATTTAGGTAGCTACCGTTTTGAATCAGTAGTGCCATGCTTGGTTTAGGAATTCCCTTTTTTCATTGGACTTACTTGGAATTTGTGCCACGTTATTAACACATGAATTTTATAAGTAGGCAAGTGCCTGTCATGTCATGGGCCACCATTTTGATCACATGTTACAATTCCGGGAAACTAAGTGTTAATTGCATCTGTAGGGCTGTTGCCATCAGCATTTGGTGTGTTGTGTTACATGCTTGAAACTGAAATGTTTCCTAGCATCAATTAATTCCTCATGTAGAACAGTTTGTCTCAATTATGAAAACTCTTTCTTCAGCCATTGTGTGTTGCCCACAGAGTACACAATCTGCTTCATCCCTCATAACTATAGACAGTGGGGTGTGACTCACTCATTGACACAGGAGGTTTGTATGTATGGAGACACTGGAATGATGATTCTTTCACAGATATTTTTTACATTTATATTACGTTGTTATTGTATTCTTTTAAAATACATGCATTAAAATGTAAGGAGTATTTTTACAGATTAGGAAGTTAAAGGGATTTTGTTTTGTTCTGCACAGAGACTTAAAACTAGGGAGAAATTAATTGCTCCAATTGAGTGGTTTCTTTTTGGGTTCTTTATTCAGGCACCACCACAGTCAAATTTCATTCCAGAGACCAGCTGTTAGCTGGGAGTTTCGTGCTTTTGCTCGGTTCCTCAAGGCAAATTGTAGAACAGCGTTTCATGTTAGTTTAAACGTATCTTATTTTATTCATTGATTCTTTTAATAGTATTCTATAAAATCCATATAGAATAGTTCGTGCAATGGATATAGGGAAAGTAAAAAAAATAAGCAGGTTGGGTTTATGTAACAAACGAGCCTTTCATTAAGATAGTCAAGAATAATTGATATGAAATTGTACAAATTTAGAAAAAAGTTACAAATTAAATTAAATAAACACAAATAATTACAAAATTACAGAAAGAAATTCAAAATAAATTAAATTATAATATAGACAAAAATAAACTTAATAAATATATATGAATAGTAATATAAAATTTAAAAATTAATAAATCAAAATACAATGGATAATGTTCCACTTTGTTATTCATTAGGGTCACATCCTGTGACACTGTAAATTAAATAAACTATGAATGAATATATATATATATACCACAATTACGTTTTTATTGTTTTGTTTGTCTATTTCGTTTTTGTTATTCAGATTTGATTTACCTTCAGAATAATATATGTATGTGTGTATTGTGAACGTATTATTGTATTTCAGCATCTTGAATTGCTCATCATAACTTAGAATTCCATCATGTAGAACACATAATATATGAGGCTGTCTGTAGTGAAACAGGTCAGTCAGTTCCCTGAGTAATGTGCTACTGCCTTTACATATAATTTGAAATTGTGATGGACATAAATATTGATGTTTGCTATTTTCAGTACGAAACTGCATGTAGAAATTCATGTAGGAATAGGGATAAAGTGAAGGTCAAGGAATATTAATAGCATTATGCAGACTTTAATTCATACATCGTGCTCAGTTCCATTACTCTCAGCACTGAACATACAATCTTCAACAGCTAACTTGTGTTAAAGCAATCACGTTTCATACTGCATTGTGTATTTAAACCATGTCCTTTTTCAAAGACTGTTTACAGGTAGCAATATTGTCTGTGAACTTTATCCGGTCTATATATTCACTTTATTGATATATATTCCAGTCAACAAACTATATAATAAAAACATAAGTTAAAGCGACATGTTTCGACTTCAAAAGTCATCTTCAGTCTAAGCTAAGAACCATGAAATTCTTTACATTGTGGCTGCGCACATTTGGGATCCCATATGCCTTACAATTTGAGCTGTGATTCGTACCGTGTACATAGCATGACTTATATCCATTATACTATTATATTAGGGTCGAGTACGTGACGTGTGACTACTAATGGGTCAGCTTGGGCTTTCGAAATTTTCCAGGGTATTTTGTCAGTGTACCACCACGCCCCATAGGTCTTGCCGCCGTGAAGATTTTTAGTGGTGCCAACATGGCCACCCCTACACCGTAATGACGTCACAGGTTTGCCGCCGTGAAGTTTGGTAGAGTGCCCGCTATTTTCACCCTACGCCAGTGAAACCTAACCTAACCAAACCCCAAATTTAAAGTCCTCCATTTTGCAATATGGTGGTGCCTTCCATCGTCATTCCTACCACAATAGAACCTGACCTTACCTTACCCAATGATGTGACAAGTTTTGTGCCGCCGTGAAGTTTGGTTTTGTGCCGCCGTGAAATTTTGTAGGGTGCCCACCGTCGTCCCTATACGCCAATCCCTATACCTGTGTGACGTCACATTTTTTCCGTTGTAAAGCTTGGTAGAGGGGAGCCAGCATCGCCACCTCTATGCCAATAAGTTTAAAGCTTGCAATTTTAAATGAGTGCAATTCGTCATTTTTAATATGGCTACCAGCGCGATAGTTTTAAATTAAAACTAACTTTATAGTCCACCATTTTGCGATATGGCGGCCAGCGCGTTAGCGTTAAATTAAGAACACGACTTAAACTGTGTATAACTCTGTGCATTTGAAAAGATACGGCGCAAGCGGTAAGATTCCGGAATCATAATTGAAAGACTGTAGGTTTGAATCATGCTGCTTTAACCATCTCATTTCAAAGGATCCAACTCCAGGTTTAATGTAATAAGGAAAATAAACAAACACAGAATTTTAAATATTCAAGCGTATACACAATACAAGTCATCCAATTTTAATTTGATTTTACACTTACATAGTTGGTACCCGATAGAAGGTTGCTTGCCCTGTGAATAAAAAAACGCAATTTGTGTTTACAACTTCAGTTTGACTAAGCAGTAAGTAAACTGTGTAACTTATTAACACATTGTGATTTTAAAGTTGCGGGGTGTTTTATATTTAAAATGACACTGAGCTTCTCCGAACAAATGATGAGATTTTTTTGTAGAGTATAATATGTAGAAGAGGCAGGTCTTTTTACGAGACATGGAACAGTACCGCGTATACAATGTGCAACCAACCAGCTTTTTAGGTAAGTCCAAATCGCAAACGTAACGTTCAAACACACGGTCAAGCCTTTACGTTATTACTTCATTAGTTATATATATAACAAGCTTACTGACACTTACTATTCCGTAAGCCAGAGAAGACAACTTTTTTTTCTTCAATACACTTTCTGCGAATATTAGTTCGGAAGGTAGTTTTGGAAATTGTCTTGCTTCGAACGATATTTTAACAGTTTCACCACCAAACGTTAACTGAAAATGGTGTTCCATAACCAACGTAACATTTATTTCTCTAAGCAACTTGAAAGTGCACTTTTTATCGGCAATATATTGTTCAACACAATCTGCGTAAATTAAATTTTCACTGCACAACTCGTAGAAATGAATTTCCTTCACAGAGTTTAGGAAACCGGCCGCATAACTCGGATACAAACCAAATGAACCACTCAACACTTTATCACTGTTCATGGTCGTAACAATATCATTCACGAGTCGTAAACACTTTGTGTTTTGAACTTGATATGTATCATACCAAATACTTTGCCGTATGATATTATTCAACTCTAAACATAAGAGACCGATGCTTACGTTCGCGAGGAACGAAACATCACCAAAGTTTGGGGAATCCATTATGTGTAAATTTCACGACAGGCCACAGTGGTGTTTGTAGGTGTTTGTCTCAGGGCAAGCAGGTTAGAACATGCACACATACACACTTAGTGGGAATGAACTCAGTCAACCATGTTCCCGTTCCAAAAATGGGCTGTAACAGTCTGTATAAAATTTTATTAAATACATAAAATTTCTGCCCTTCCAAAAGAGACCCGAAAAGAAATGATACGTTGACAAATCCACTTCATTGCGGTGAACCGACACATTCTGGTGGTACGAATAATGGTCTGTCGCAAAAATAACACCACCGGTTATCTTTCTCATTCAGTAATATTATGATGGCTTCGTTCAAGCTCTTACAAAATTTCACATGAAACAGACCACTTCATAGGAACTCGCTCAGATTGGATTACACATTCGGCGTGAAATCTTTTGTCTCCGCATTTTCTTTCTCTTATAAAATTACAATTTTAATACTGGATATGTATGTGGAATGAATTTCTGATTAGGGACAATATTTGAATTTACAGCATGTTGATACTGTTTATATAGCGTTATACAGGGCAATGTAAATTGATTAAAATGGAATGTGAAATGGAACACCGTATACGAGGCCAAACCTCTGAGTGTCGGCGGTTGACGAAGACATAAATTTAATCTGCAGGAACGTTCAAAATACAATTGCCGATAATCTGTGCGAGTACTGGTTTGAATACTTCGAAACAGTAATCGCATAAGAAACCTGTTATTCAACCTTCACTAGCAGCTCGATTATGTTTTAGGTACAATAATCTAGGTTTGTGGAGAGGCACAGCAACAATTGCAATCATTTTGAATCTAAATACGCCCAGATTATTCCAAATAAATTCCACGAAATATAAACTGAACGATGTCCACGTTCTATCGACGTATCGAGAGTTACAATTTGGAAAGGAAAATAATTAATTTCATACTAATTTCATAGAATATGAAATCAGGAGTATTTATTTGTTTTTCGCGTAATCGGAATTAAAATTTTCCAATCGTGAATATTTGAGTTATTCGTAAGAGGGCGTCTAAGATGGTGGATTTTGTTTTTGCTACGGATAATGTCAGTGCAAAATACGAACTGAAAATTTCCGCTATGTAAGCTGGGTATGTTTCTGATATTGCACGGCAAGTACATAGCAGGTATAATATCTGCAATAATAGCTCTATGAAATTTAGATATTCTTGATCTACACGTTTAAATTCTGTCAACCATGTGGCATTTCCGACAATGTTTTCCAATATTTGGTGTGTTTCAAACATACTGCTCGACACGTCAAATTTTTGCCTTAAATTCTCATGTTAGAGAAGGTAACCTGCAATATAATGTGTCATTATGTTTCGATTACTAATAAGTAAGATTTTGAATTTTCACATGTTCCTTTGTATATGAGATTCAGTGAAATCGTGTTATTATTTTTTATCTAAATCATCATCCGAAACGACAGCATTGTATCGTTTCGGCAGAAAGGTTTGAATGGTGGTGGATTCTGTGTCTCGAATAGTCAGTAAAACTGTCTGTCCGAATTTAATGGTGTTCCGTTTAGCACGGAAAATCGGATAATTTTTACCCGTCTCTAAAGAGGTAATAATCACCGACTGGCATGAAGTGGCCTCTTCGAATTTAAGCGAGTTCCATCCGTAACAAATTTAATTCATATTGTAACGTCTATATGTACGGTAAAGTAGCTAAGATATTCATCTGTAATGAAGAAGTTAAAACAGAATATTAACCTTTATCCGACGAACGCACCAGATCCTTTTATATCGGTATCTTACGAACGCACCAAACCGCTGGCCTTTTAAATGCCCCGCACACTCATGTAGAGGTTTGGAATAATAGCCCCACTCGTTTTCTCCACATTATATAGTGGTTTGTGGTCAGATTCACTCTACGGCCAATTTACCAAATAACGTACATATGCGCCTCATGCATACCAAATTTTTGGTCAGTCTGTACTATTCGAAACAGTTGTATGTTTGCTTTTATGCTAAACAGCCGACTCCTTTCATTTTTTTCTCACCATGCCAATCCATTCGAAGTGCATCGACAACGAATTCCAACCCGACGAAGCTTCAAAGCCTCATTCACTCTGAAATGCGTTGCTGTTATAGGAATTCTGTTTGTGACGGCGTGCTTCGTATAACAATTTGCTTGATGTGTTCCGCTCTGAACTAAAAATCGCTTATTTGGCGACCATTCTATAGTCGCAATAGAGACGCACATTATTTTTGCGGTCGTAGGATATATTACTGCTAAAAGGGACTAAGCACCAACTGTCTGCATATAATAAAATGCTAATATTATATTGGTTCTCGATGTCAGTCTTCCATTTCATTTCGGTTTCTGGTCCATTACAGAAGCACGGTTTGAAAAATAAATTAAACAGAACGCATAAACTCTCCCACACCAATAAATTTAGGCAATTAATGACTATATTGTAAAGTCATAGTTTTCCCATGCACTACTCGTATATTGAACGTGAGAAACCACACTCTGGCAATTTCCACTGGATTATTATTCCAATTGCAGTTACATATATACGAATAAACAGAATGGTCTCTAAATAGTCAGACACAATATGGAATTTCACTGCGTTAAGTCTTGGCCGGACTGATTATTTTTTGTCAGCAGCATGGGCTATGTAGATAACGGAACAGAATGGCAAATTCCTATTCTATCAAGCGTCGCACATGGAAATCGACAAAGAAACTCTTCTTCAATCTGTTTGACCTGCCCATTCGGAATGGCAATATCCTTTTTTCCTCACTGGTGGTAAGAAAATTTTGCATAGCGATTTTCAGAACATTCTACTGGGGAAATTACTGGCACACGCTGGACATGAACGGAATGTGCAACAGCCAATAGGAAGATCACCTGCTGCTGCCACTCAAGTCGTTAGATTTGAAGAACGTGGTAGGACACATTGGCCTATTGCGTCTCTCACGCGAAGAAGATGTCGTGTATGTGCGGAAAAGGGTGTCACCAGAAATGTTTCAGTGATATGCGAAAGGTGTGATGTAGCTCTTTGTTGTGATAGAATATGCTTTGTGGACTACCACTTACAAGGCAGATCCCTGAAACATTTCATTCTGCTCAACCATATCCCCTTACCTAAAACTGTGGCCTCAGCTGGAAATGTAAGGAAAAGAAATTTAAATTTAAAAAATAAGTTTTTAGGCAATAGAAATTTATATACTTTTCGGAGAATCGCTGTAATTTCTGTTTTAGTTATTCTTCCCTTGACGGACTAAAGAAATATCATATAGAGACTCTCGATTCCTCCGCGTGAAAGATACACTGGAAATGTTGGCGAAAGTCGGTAGACTAGAACAGCATTCAACAAAAGGTTGGCCATTCTCGGTTCGTGACAATGACGCAGCTAAAATGTCGCGTGTGAACTGCGAGTGGTGTGAAGAAAAAAGTCGTTAGTGAAGTTTTAAGAAAGTATGGAGAGTGTGTGAAGTAAGATGATTTTTCTGTCACTGTCACGCCAAGGCATAACTCCACAAACCTTGAAGCAGAAAATTCCTGTGCGTACATAGAGCCCGAAATAGAAATATAAATAAAATAAATTGAGAATTATAAAACATTTAAATTAACTTCTGCATTTGCGCACTAAACATTTCTATTTAATGTTTTTTGAAAGGAAATATCTCTGATTTATTCGCAGGAGAGTGCAGATTACTTCATTATTTCTTTATCTATGGTTCATCATATAGGGTGTCGAGGAGGAAAGGACCTAACTTCGGGAAAGTCTTCCTTTGGTCAAACTATAACGATATAACCCAAAACACCTATATCCAAAGTTCAATGGTTACGGATATATTGGCCAGAGAAGTTTGAAATTTTGACAGCTATTACTCACTTATTGATTACCAAATACATATTGAAACTGGCAGGAATATGTGGTTTCTGTAATGTTAATATCTGTACATAACATGTAATTAAAGTATGAGTGACATAAAGACACTAAATTGAACTACAAAAACTCTCGCAAACGCGTCATAGTTGTCCAATAACTTCCAACCACTATACACTGCGAGCAGATGCTCACCAAGTTCGCTGTGAGCTGTATCTAGCTATAGCGCAGGAATGCAGCCAAAGGAGAGGGGGTCCTTGCTGTTGGGTGTATGATGAATAAAATTAGTGGAACACAACTTAACCTATATTGCATTAAAATAAACCTAGCAATACCAGCTCGGGTGAATGTAGAAGTTACACTTAACTTCTTAGCTACAGGAAGCACCTACAGAACTCTAGTAAGTGATGAATCATTTCAATCGCATTTGATTATTTATACAGTATAGCTATGTTTCATAACAGACACTCGTGGTAGGTTTTGCTTTGAACTGTAAAATAGAAATAGTTTGAATAAAACATTTTGATGTTTGACTTACCTTCATGTAATCCTGGAGAACATAAGCGCCTCATTTTTTTCGATAACGGCTTGAGAAATAGCTGAAGGAGAAATGGTAACTGAAAACTTCATATCTTCTAAAGCCCCTCCAGTGGGAAGAAACCTTAAAGTTAACGCCAATCTTTCCTCTACCGATAAAGAATCTCTCATAACTGTATTTTTTGTGGTCGAATATAGAGTAATATTTTTGAGCAGTTCATTGAATAGTTG
>Ga0131853_10016483_pt1 | contig 13486 bp, 8 predicted proteins | sample TergutLab28metaG_FD_92764 | JGI IMG/M metagenome (GOLD analysis project Ga0131853, IMG submission 92764) | Labiotermes labralis P1 segment gut microbial communities from Petit-Saut dam, French Guiana - Lab288 P1 (version 2) (version 2) | ecosystem: Host-associated > Arthropoda: Insects >... | reverse complement strand
GTGTGTGTGTGTGGGTGTGGTGGGTGTGGTGTGTGTCTGTGTTTGTGTGTGTGTATGTGGGGTGTGTGTGTGGTGTGGTGTGTGTGTGTGTGGTTGTGTGTGTATGTGGTGTGTATGTGTGGTTGTGTGTGTGTATGTGGTGTGGGTTTGTATTTGGTATGGTGTGTGTGTGGGGTGTGTGTGTGTGTGTGTGTGTATCTGTATGTGTGTGTGTGTGCATGGTTGTCTGTGTGTATGTGGTGTGTGTGTGTGTGTGTGTGTGTGTGTGCATGGTTGTGTGTTTGTATGTGGTGTGTGTGTGTGTGTGTAAGTAAAGTGCACCCTTATGCACTGAGGCTCTGTATAGGCCATACGGCCCATAGGGCGAGTAGAGGTATGGCTCTTTTATTTCTTGACCACAGCAATAGAAGCGGGTGAGGAGTCAGCGTCACGCCCCAGCCATTCTTGACCTCCGGATAAGACCCGGTACCCATTGTACAGGAGGCAGGGTGGGCCCCAAGGCCGGTCTGGACAGGTGCAGGAAATCTCACCCCCCACCAGGATTCTATCCCTGGACCATTCAGCCCATAGCCAATCACTATACCGACTATGCTACCCAGCCCACGTGTGTGTGTGTGTGTGTGTTTATGTGTGTATATTTTTTTTTTATTTCAGGATCCATAATATAGTTCCACGATTTGTGCGCTCTCCACTGGGTGCAGTCTCTGAGCCAGTTCTTCAGCGACCTCGTGGTCTGCCTGTTCAAGGGCCAGGTCCAGCTGGAACCAACAATGTCATGTATTGTCAGCCATCTTCAACTCCGAACATGAGAGCTGGTATTGTTTACTCAAGCTCAGTTTCTCCTTCACCTCTGGGCAGCCCGCAGCCCATTATATCAACAGCTGTCAGCCAGCAGCAGTTCCAGCAGACTGCATCACAGCCGACAAGTGCGTGCGGCCAGATGGCTGTAAGGCAGATCCAGCAGTCACCACAAGATCACGATTTAAACCTGTTGCTAGCTCAGAGGCAGCAGCTGCAGTTGGTACAACAAAGGCAGATGCAGCAGAGGCAGCAGATGATGCAGCAGCAGCAGCAGTTGGTGCAACGAGGACAACAACAACAACAACAACAGACTCAACCACCGAGCTCTCCGTTAACACCAAGGAGCCCAATGATTGGTCAGAATCAACCTCCAAGCTCGCCAATGCTGCATCAGCAAAATACAGTCGCTCCTCCCACTTCTCCTATGCCTCCTAGAAGTCCCATGGTCCAATCATTAAATCAAAGTCAAACGCCTAATTCTCCAATGCCTCCACAAAGCCCAATGCTTCAGCAGATGATCCCGACTCAGCCCCCCAGTTCACCAATGCCACCTTGCAGTCCAGTGATTCAGCAACAGTATCAACAGCAGATCAGCCAGAACCAGCCACCAAGTTCGCCAATCCTCCGGAGTCCCATGGTCCAGAATCATGCGCACTCGGTCGGTTCCCCGATGCAGATGAGACATCCTTCAAGCGCCGGAAGTGTCAGTAACAGCCCTGGCTTGCCAGATAGGCCACAGAGTGTTGAAAATCCTCCAACACCACGAACGCCTCACACCCCACACACACCTTATACGCCTCAGAACAACCAGCAAGGAGGGGAGTCCAGTCAGGATAATGATAGTGTGGGAGGAGGAGGTGGTGGTGGTGGTGGGGGGAATCCAAACAATCCAGCAAATCCCTTACCGCTACCAGCGATGTTTGGAAGATTTGGTTACTTTAAGCTTGGACTTAGGGGTGGGTCACCCATGTGGTCTATGGGGTCTGGCTATGGAAAGGGAGGCAGACGTAATGACTCTAGATCTAATGATGATAAAAAGGGGAGTGCTAGTGGAAGCCGTCAAGAGAAAGATGTTGGAGAAAGTACAAGTGGGTCAAAGGTTGAGGGTCAGGTGGAAAGTAAACTTACTCGCCAGTCAGGTACTTCCGGCAGAGAGACCAGGGGTGGTGTCATTACACCGACGAAGAATGTTGCTGTCGTATCGACAGTCGCATCTCTCGTGTGTGTCGATTACAACGATTTTGATGATGAGAACTCACATACTCCACCGCTGACCCCTCCTCTCCCTCAGGATGACAGGCATATAACTTCAGGTTCATTGCCTGTTGATGGCAAAGCAGAAAACATACCGGCAGTAACAGAAAGGATAAGTGAACAGGACGTGGCCAGCACTGAAAAGTTACAGGAATTACCCAGTGGGAAGCCCAGTAATCAGGACGGAACAGAACGTGAAGCTAGCAATAATGCCAAAGAGCTGATTGAAGAAAAGTGCGGTGAAGAGATCGAGGTTGCGATTATGTCACAGGAGGATATTCTGGGTTCAGACACTGTTGTGTCTTCCGATTTACCAGTCGAGTCTCTAGGAGTAGAGGAAACGGACTGTGGTAATGTTGTGGTCTTTGAACATCTCTCTGAAAGTGATCTTGCCCAGGTCTCTAGTTCTATAGACACTGATATCATAGAGGAATGTATTGTGACATCCTCGGATATCGTAATGGACATCTCGGTTGTTGACGCCTTGGAAAGTTGTGAGAAACTGACTTCCTGTATGCAGAAGGATGACGACGAGGTACTGCATCTGGTGGAAGAGGAGAACAAAATAGAAACAGGTGACGTGGACGATGGACTCGGAGGAATTGAACTCGCAGAAGGCGGTGATGACATACCAAATATGGATATGGATGTGATGCATATACTGGACACAGGGGTGAGAGGAGTGCTCGACAGGGACCCAGTCCTAGACATGCCTGAAGGTTGCAGGGAAATCCATTCTATGAACGAAAGGCTAAGAATAGGCATTGTTCGAAGTCTCGGTCCTTTACAACAGGAGAAGATCGTTGCGATGACCGATACGCCAGAATCTCCTGACCAGGAAGAAATGAATGTTGATCCTTCCCCTGAACCGTACCTGCCAACGCCTGACACAATTAAAGATGACGAAGATGATATGATGCCTATGATGCATGATGATACGGATATAATGGAACTGGATGAGACAAGTGGAACTGAAATTGAGAATGATTCCAATGAAATAGAAGCAACAGAAATGAATGCTACCGGTAGTGCTGAAGTGGCTGCAAGTGGCGGTACAGCCAGTGTGGACAGTGCAGGAGACGGTGCTGGTGGCGGAACACCCAGAACTCACTCTGTCGCAAGTGAAGAGGCGGGGAAACGAGACCATCCGTTTGGTATGCCACTGGCATCACAACTTCCACCTTCAAGTGTCCATCAAGCAAACATTGGGGTTCCTGGTTCCACAAGGACAATTGTTACATACCCAACATTCCCCACTCTGGCTGTTCCCGCTGCAAGCTATGCCAGAGGCGAGCATCTAATAAATGAAGAACAGACTAACACAAGTGCAACAACTTTAGCCGCAGCGTCTACTGTGATAACTTCCGCGATTACGAGACAGATCACGTCTGTTGTTCCCTCGGTCGTTACGGTTCCGTGTACCGTGCAGTTTTCCTTTGATTCAGAATCAGTGAAAGCGTCACTCTTCTCTGCAGCCAAAGAAAAATCTCAGGAATCACCACATATTTCAACCACAATAAATTTGACCAGTCCATCAATGTCATCTGCAGTTGTGACAGAGGGTACAGAGATTACAGTCTCGTCCAAAACTGAGTTAATGACATCAGAATGTTCAACGACAGTAGCTCACATCCCGCACAGTATAATTGGAGTTTCGCCCACTTTTTCGATAATCAAGTCTTCATCGCCTCGGAGGGTGTCAGTTCTACAGGGCTCTTCTGGAAGCTCAACCGTGCCTGTCTGCATTATTAGGCCACAGAGTGGTGGCAATGCTAATGTAAACTCGACTACAGTGTCTATAATCAGCAGTGCAGTTGCTTCAAATGTAACCAGTTCTCAACTCCCATCAGCTGCAGTGGCAAATCTGGTTGCAGATGCAGTAAATGCTGCACGTTTGCCCTACCCACCGGCTTCAGTTGGACAGCATTTACCCTTTTCAAGAACGGGTTTGGCACCCTTAATGACAGTTTCGCCAGCTGGCATTAGTGTGATAGCAAATGCATCAAGTATGTCCCGAGAAGGTGAATCTTTGGTTCCACCACCCAGAATGTCCATTGCTGCAGTCACAAGTTCTCTTTCCATTTCCCCACATGTGCCTGTTACGGTTGAAACAGATTCTTCCAGTATTCCTGCGGTGGAAACTGATAGATCTTCCGTTGAACATCAGACCAATGCAATCCTGAACTCATCGCCTGCAAACATTCAAGCTAGAGTTGGGAGAAAAATTGTGGATATTAAAACTGTTTCACAAGGATCAGATCCTCAGAAAGAAGAAACAGATACAAGTAAACTGTCTCAGGTAACCAGACCAAGCACGCTGGAAACCACAACCCAAAATCTGGTAAATGAATTGCCTCTGCAGTCTCTGGGAACCGAAATTTCTCCAGTGCAAGTGATTCAGAAACCTGTTGTAAAAGTTGATGATGATGATGATGATGAAATATTAATGAAAACAGTGCAACTGATATTTCAAGAATCAAGACCTAGTGTCTTGGCAACAGCAGACAGAGCTTCGTCATTTCCACCGCAGAGTGCTGCAGCAGCACTGCAGGAAGAAACTGTGGCTACTGTAGCAGGTAGCAGCGAGTGGCAGCGTGACACGCTAGTGGACGAGATTGCGTCTTCCTCTGAAACACGAAAGTGCATTGCTGTTCTTAACTCTTCCGTTACAGATAAAGAGTGCAAAAAGGACCTGACTATAACTGAGAAGTTATTACGTCGGTATTCTTTGTCATCCTCGAGCACGGTGTCGGCAGAACCTGACCAGAGTGAACGGACAAAATTGGTTTATGACAGCAGTGACAGATCTTCAGAAATCCCAACACAAACCAATGCAACAGACACAAAGGGTCTGTTGTGTACATCACAAATACAACGTAGTCTGCAACTGCCAATACAGGCAGTTGAATCAGCTATACCCAGCCATACACAAGCAGTTACAGATATTGTGGATGCACCAGTCACATCAATATTTAGTCAAGCTGCAGTGTGTACCACTAATGTACAGACAACACTGTGTGGGCAAGCAGGTGCAGCCACTGTACAGCCATGTGGTCAGTCTATGTTACAGAGCAGACTAACTACTGGGGCACACCAGATGGCAGGCAGAGTCATGGCAACACCTGTCCCTAGTCCATCTGTTGTCATGACTTCTAGGCTTCCATCAGCGATAATGTCCACGGGACAAGCAGCAGCATCAGCTGTTAAGCAGTATGTGGCTTATACTCAGCAGCAAGCTTCATCACAGACATCTCCTGTCATTACAGGTGTCTCAAAGTCATCAGCTGTCATGAGGAGCCTTTCCCCACAACTGCTGACACCATCTGTAACCCGACTGTTAACACAGAGCAGTACAAATGTCTTGGTTCCGTCACTGCCGACAGAACAGTCTGTGCAGAGCAGTGTCTTACCATCAAGAGTGCTGGAGTTACAGTCATCAGAAATCATCCAGCAGACACAAGCATCGATGCCTATAGTAGCAGTCCAGCATGCTGCATCATCTGGAGGAAGCATCAGGACTGCATCTGGAGATGTTCGCATGCAAGAACCAGTAGAAGCAGCGTTACTTTCTGGGAGAATGGGAGGAGATGCACAGATACCAGTTTGTAGTGAATCTGTAGCAGTTTCTGGAGAGTGTGTTGTGGATTCTTCAAAATGTGCAGCAGTAGGGTATCCATACGCAAGTTCTGCTCCTCCAAGGATACAGGCATCTTCTAGTGTGTACACCAAGGTCATGCAGCCTCAGAGAAGAATGAGTACTGGAGAAATGAAACCCGAAGAACCAGCTAGATCATGCCAATTCGAGCAGGTGGCAGTGGTTAAAACGGAAACCCTGGGATCATGTCTACTTAAGGAGACGCAAGTTCCCACCACAGGTTTTAACGTTCAACAACAGCGGCAGGATAGTGCAGTTGTTGCAGCAATTTCAAAACCTATCGCAACGTCATCTACAGTTGTTTCTCGGACCCCTGGTACAGCCGTGACACCAAAGACTGAGGCACAGAATTTGGCCAGCAGCTGTAAATTTTCATCAACAACACAACCGCCGACTCTGCCACTCCTGCACAGGATGGAAGAGTCGCAGAATGTGTTATTGAAACAGCTCCTTCAAAACACTGGCTGTGCACAGCAAACATCCATGCCATCTCATCATCAAGGTTTACCGGTGGTACCCTCATTGGAGGCTCAGCTAGCACGACCCGTGCCACCCACACCTTCATCGCTTCTTCCCTCACTTCTTACTAATGATAGTCCATTGTCACAACCTCCAAAGAACCCGCAGACATCACGACCAACGCAGTTAACGACGAATGAGGCGCCTTTTATTTCAAGGCCGTCTCCACCAGTTCCTACATCTCCATCAACCCCACTTGTTTGCCAACAGCAGCAAACCCAATACATTGAGAGGAGACCAGGTCCTCCAAGCCGCACTCCGAGCAGAGAAGATGTCCTTTCTCCTCCCACTCCAACAACACCGAGGTTGAGCACTAGTGGTGCGGACTCTAGCCACCACACACCATCACCTTTAACATCACCACCTGTGATGATAAAAAAAGAAACTGCCCCTCCACAGCAAAGTCCAGTGCATCCTGTGCCATCCGGTGATGTGAAGAAGGAATTTGTGTCAGATGATTCAGCAGTGCCTTTGGCAAGTGAGAAGAAAGAATTTCCTGGCAAGACAGAGCAGCCATCAAGGGATGAGATTAGTGATTTGGGAATAGAAACGGCCTCGGAGAAGACAACACAGGATCAGGCAGCACTCGGTAAGTGATGTCAAATTGTCATTCGTTGGTTGTGATATTAAGTGATATCCCGATGTGTTTAAGAAGTATTAAAATAATCAACCAATATACGTCAGACACATCATTTTATTATAGAAGTTGGCTAAACATTGGCGATTAAAATATACGTTTGTGCAGCATTTAAAACTTTGATTCGTAGGTTCTTATATTGATTGAACCAACGAGCTTGACAAGTCACAAATATGATTGAAGTCATCCCGATGTGTTAAGAAGTATTAAAATAATAAGACAATGTACGTCAGACACATCAGTTTATTGTACAAGTTGGCCAACTTGTATAATAAATTGATGTGTCTGATGTTCCATTTATTTTCGAATATAATCCGCAAGAGTTTTTGCCGATTTCTTAAACAAAAATAAATGTTAGTTCGCGGTTCTAATCCGCACTTTTTCCTTCAACGACCTTCAGAAGTCGCGCGGTGTGTGTCGGCTGCGTGGAATGTCATCCCAGAGAGCATCATCGTCAGATCTTTCAATAAGTGTTGCACAAGCAATACTTTGGATGGATCCGAAGATGACATTCTATGGGAGGACAATGGTGAAGATAAAGATGATAGTGACTGGGTGACAGATAATGATTCAGTTATGAGTGATGATGGCGAGTCTTATGAATAATAAATTATAAATATTATATAATATTGTAAATAATAAATTATTTTATTGTATTGTTCTTACGGCATGTACAACGGCTCTTATCATTTTTCCAAAATCCAGCCCACGACCGTGAATCTAATCCGCACGCGATTCTAATCCGCATCTGATTTTTTAGCCCTCTGAAACTGTAAAAAGGGCGCGGATTAGATTCGAGAATATACGGTATATTGTTTTAGTATTTTATGAAATCAAAATTTTGTTTAGAAAGTACCACTAAAATTTTGTTTAGAAAGTACCACTAAAATTTTGTTTAGAAAGTACCACTAAAATTTTGTTTAGAAAGTACCACTAAAATTTTGTTTAGAAAGTACCACTAAAACCACAGACATGTTCACACAGATGTGGCATACGTGAATTGAGTCTGAAAACTTACAATCTAATCCCTGGTTATTAATAGTATGACACTTTCTTGATTTCAAATTTTCCCTGTGGTCTGAATGTTGCATGCTTTCTTCTGGGTAATTCCACGGTGTCTGAATTTTATATGCCAATGTTTCGGAACACTCTGTCTGTTCCATCTTCATAGGCAGGTAGGTATGAAGATGGAACAGAGCGTGTGTTCCGAAACGTCGGCATATAAAATTCAGACGCCGGGGAGTTACCCAGAAGAGAGCATACAGCAGTGTGACACTTTATTTACGTGGCTGTTGTGCAAGGTGTACAGTGTTTCGGCTTGGTAAAGCTTCGTGGTACACGTCAACTGCTGTTGACACCATACAGTTCATATGTCACTCATCTACCATTCAGCTCACATGTTGCTCTTTGAAAATGGCATTATAATGACATTTGTATGCAGCGTGAAACACCTCAAGTGCTGTTACTGCACCCTGCACCGCTCATCCATTACCTCAGGTCCCTTGGGCCATTGTGGAAGCGTGGGCCCCGAGTAAGGTACACAAACACACACTATACACAAAGTCAAATAATCTATAGACTGTGAATTGGTGCTCTATAATAAGTGACTTATCACATAGACAACCAAAATACTTGGTAAGTAGTAGCACACAAAACAAATAAATATAACATATAGATAAAGAAGGAAAGCTGAGGTCACATAATACCACTGAAGTCATGCTTGGTTACCAAAAACACACACACCAGGATCCAACAAGGTCAGCAGTGGCACCCCGACGCCAAGGGCACCACACGCAGGGCCGAAACATAGTTTAGCAAAGGTAGGCTGAGGAAGAATTTTGAGGACCAAACTTGAAGGCAGGGAAGGGAAGAAATGCTAGTGTAGGAGAGTGCCACCAGGGAGCATGAAGAATGAGGGTAAGAAAGGTGGAAGGTGTGATAATGTAGCACATGGCCCAAATTAATTTCACATCTCACATGTATAATGTTGTTCATATGTTGCTCCTTGAATGTAGCTTTTGGCCATGTATGTACGATCCCTATTTTTCATGCCTACTTACATGATTCTGGGGACCGCGGTAGTACAGTGGTTAAGGCCCTGTGCTACAAATCAGAAGGTCACTGGTTCAATCCCAGCTGGTGTCAGTGGATTTTTTTTCATTGACATAAAATCCTTCCGATCGCACTATGGCCCTGGGGTCAACTCAGCCTCTAACAGAAATGAGTACCAGGAGTATTTCCTGGGGGTAAAGACGGCCGGTGCCTAAGGTTGACAATCCACCACCATCCTGTGCCGTTGTCATGAAATCTGGGAGCCTTAACTTCCTGGAACCCTCTGGGCCTGTCCAGGCCTGTAATGGGGCTGCTTTACCTTTTACTTATATGATTCCTGTAAAATGGGTACTGGGTCTTTCCTGGGAGTAAACTGTGGCCAGGCCATGTTGCAGACCACTCACCCCCTTCTAGTGCCGCAGTCATGGAAGAGTAGAGCTATACCTCTACCCACCCTTTGGGCCACACCGGGCATGTAACGGGATCACTTTACGTCTGTTTACCTTTTCACTTACGTGATACATTACATGCTCTTTATAATGTGTTTTGTGAATGTCGATAAAAATTTGGGACCAGTGACAGGCTGGGGTACGTGGTGGCGCCGTTGGTTGAGACACTGCGCTGCAAGCTGGAAGATCATGGGTTCGATTCTCAATGGTGTAATCGGAATTTTTCATTGACATAATCCCTTTGGCTGCACTGTGGCCCTGGGGTTGACGCAACCTCTAACAGGAATGAGTACCAGGCATATTTCCCGGCAGGTAAAGTTGGCCGGTGCATAGGGCTGACAACCTTACCAACTTCTTGCGCTGATTGTCTTGAAATCTGGGAGCCTCAACCTCCTGGAACCCTCAGGGCCTGTCCAGGCGTATAATGGGATTGCTTTGCCAGTGACAGGGCTTTGTTGAACATGGAAAGAGAAGAAATCATTAGTATGTGCTCATAGAACTATGAGACTATGTAACTGTATCTCATGGAACATTTTAATGTCTGTATGTGCAGATATTAAGAAAATTAAAAGGCGCTTGTACCAACAAAAGCGACGACAGAGCCAAGGGAAGGAACCTGCTGGTGGTGGAGGAACACCAAAGAAGCAACGCGTTCGGAAGGTCAGTGTGAGTATTGCTGTGTTACCCTATTTTATTTTTCTCACCGACCTTTTTATCTGTTACTTTGGTTTATCAGTGTCTGGTCTTACAGTAATGTCGGCGTGCAGAGATTTAGTTATTGTCAAAAATATTCACGACAGCGACACCAGAGACCAGAAAGGAATCTACAACAGATTGCACATTGTGTATGCAGCATTTTTCATGCATGTGGCAGGAGTTACGTTGGCAGAATATGAAGACTGCTGGGCTGTGCCTTTTGGAGAAGGACAGGCCAAATGTGAACTACTGTAGCATGGTAGTGAGACATGTCGTCAGGTCGGAAGGAACCCAGGATTTGCGAATTTACACCTTTGGGTAACTAACGTACATAGCATAGATGTAAGCCGTTGGAACAGCGCAACACATGGCTGATACAGATTGAAAGTAAAGTAATTTCGGAGCAGCTTCAAAGAGTTTACTTGAACAGTTTTGTTAAAAATGTGTTGTTGTTTTCACAGCATAACTACCCTGACTGCATGCATTGTATCTGTAACTTGTATAATTGTTAGGAAATCCTTCATTATTCATTTTCAGGGGTCAGAAAATGGTCATGTGGTCACCATAATAATAATAATTAAGTCTATCTTTCCTTCTAGGAACATAGGTTGTCTATGAGTCCTTTCCACTTCTGTCTATTGGCCGCTAAGAACCTTAGTTCATTCCAGCTTCTACGCACTTTTTTAATTGTCGATCTTCTCCAGCTGTTTTTTGGTCTTCCTCTCTTCCTTTTTCCCTGGGGGTTTCAAATTAGGGCCGCCTTTGGTATCTCTCCATCCTCTTTTCTTAATGTATGACCAATCCATCTAAATTTTCTTTTTCTTATTTCTAAATTTATATCTTCTTGTCTTGTTACTTTCCATAGGCCCTTATTGGAAATGATGTTTTGCCACCATATTCTCAATATATATCGTAGACATCTATTCACAAAGTTTTATATTTTACGCTGGATTTCGTTTGTAACAAGCCAAGTTTCACATCCATACAAAAATACAGATTTCACACAGGCATTAAAAATCTTAATCTTGGTATCTTTGCATAATGATTTATTTAGCCACACTTTTCTCAATTTGGAGAATGATCCCCTAACCTTCTGTATTCTCGAGTTAACTTCCTTACTGGTACCTCCATTTTCAGCTACAATACTACCGAAATAGTAAAAGTCTGATGATCTTTTAATGTCCTCTCCATTTAATCTGAGCCCTTGGTTTACTATTGTATTAACACGTATTTCTTCTGTCTTTAAGGACTTAATTACAAGACCAGCCTTTTTGGATTCCTTCCAGAGGTCATCCAATTTTCCGTGCATATGCTCATATTTATGGGACACAAAACATACATCATCTGCATATTCCAAATCTTCTAATGTCCCGTAATCTCCATGTTAATCCTCTTTTCTTCCCATCCAGTGTTCTACGCAATACACCATCCATAACCAGCAGGAACAGTAATGGTGACAGAAGGCAACCTTGTCGAAACCCTGATGACGTCTTAATTGAGTCAGATACCTGATTCTCATGCGGTACCCCACAGTTGAAGCCCTCGTAGCCTTGTGGTCACCATTGGAACCCAAAAAATTTTTTTACCCAATGTCCTGCCATGTTTTCCCACAGACTTCTTCTTCGTCAGTAGGGCCCGTGGCTAATGCCACAGATGTACTGCAGCCTAGTAGGCTTATTGTACTCACCATATCCCCCCCCCCGCCTGTTTGGATGTTCCCACGTTCGCCGCCAGGTACCCCCCACGTACACAACGACGCGAGAGGTCCTAGTAGCAAAAGGTGGAACTGTATGGGTGAGAATTGACTGGTAATTTTGCCTGAAATTGTGACTTCCACATCAATTCAGAGATCTTTTACATGCCACAAATCTGCGACATGGGACCCATGGCTTTACTTCCCTTCGGAAGGAAGGCGTGCTGAGGAATTTTTTGCCCTGAAAAATCCTGACGGCTTTGGCCGGGTTTGAACCCGTGAACTCGGGTACTTAAAGGCAGCACTCTACCCCAAGACCACCGAAGCACCGCTACCCATCAGACTTGCTAAAATATTTACTGGAAGCTTCTGGTCTGTTGACTAGTGTTGGCAGTATACTTTAGATGCAATGCATGGTTCCGCTAGTTAGATACACTAACCGATAATGGAACTTGTGTAGGAGGTACAGATTGTCCTAACTCTCGCATTTGTAGGCTGAAGGATGGCCGTAAGAATATTGCCTTGGCTTGTCACCCCACTGATTTGAGTTCTTTGTTCTGTTCATGTCTCTGCCTAAATATGTAAAGAGTGTCTACTGCAAGACAGTATAATTTGTATGTGTATTTCATTAATTAAATTACTTTTATGCCTTCATAATTTTTAAATTAAAGATCTTAATCTTCTCTTCCCTTGCTAATGGTGAGGTGAATTTTGTCAAAAAACACAGCTATAAATTATGGCTAAATGATGGTGTTTATTAGCAAGGAAGAACTACATGTTTTGGCCTATAGCGGTCATCTTCAGGTTCTGACAGTTTTCTGCTAAAAGAGTTTATACAGTATGCTTAAATCGTGTGGTGATGTTGAGATCTTATCATCATTCTGCGTGCTATTGTTAAGCTAAATTGGTGGGATGTCAGTGGATTTGTAGATAGTTCGGTGTGGATGTGGATCCTATTGGTTGGGTAGGTGTGGGGTTAGGAGGAATGTATAGCTGCAGGTGTTGGGGGTAGTATTTTTTGCAGGGTTCGTTAGTCTGACATCTCCTTATCCTTCTCTTTGTTCTCCTCTATTCTTCAGAACTATTGTTCTCGGCAGGTTTTTTTTTTGGGGGGGGGGGGCTGCCTCCAGGATTTTTGGAGGCAGACCATAATTTATAGTTGTGTTTTTTTGACAAAATTCACCTTACCAAATAGTTTAAATGCACAATGGGGATGACACACCTCAGAATTCCCTTGCTAATGTTCATTCACAAGTTCTTGTAATTGGATCCCAGTTAGGATGTGTGTGCATGTGTGTGTGTGTGTGTGTGTGGTGACTGTTAGGACAGTTTATTCTAAATCGTGTTGGTACCTTCTCTTTACTTTAGGCCAGTCATCCAGCTGACAATGCAAAGGAGCCTTGTGGAGCTTACCTTTCTACGTGTTTCCTTCAGCCCTTTCCGCATGTTAGCTTTAGCATTCTGTAACCATGCCTTTCATTTTTTTAACTGGCATCACTTATTTGCTCAGCACACACTGCATCATCCCTGTCATCGCCACACTATCCCATGTCTTTGAACTTCCACACATCTCTGTGCTTACCACGACAGTAGCTCTTGTTGTAGGGTTATACAGGGTGTTTCACGACTTTAGGGCATAACTGCAAGAGGTGATTTCCTAGGTCTTTGTGATCAAAAAAGTTCATATAAACATGTGTCCGATTTTGGACGGTTACGGAGTTATGACCGTT
>Ga0131853_10016479_pt1 | contig 13487 bp, 13 predicted proteins | sample TergutLab28metaG_FD_92764 | JGI IMG/M metagenome (GOLD analysis project Ga0131853, IMG submission 92764) | Labiotermes labralis P1 segment gut microbial communities from Petit-Saut dam, French Guiana - Lab288 P1 (version 2) (version 2) | ecosystem: Host-associated > Arthropoda: Insects >... | reverse complement strand
TACCCCAAGAATCACACCCATTGCTCCCGCTCGGCAACACATCCACAGTACCTGTACAGGTGGGAACGCATCAATTGTCAGTTCCCCCACCCGCAGATGCAGCAGTATGCAGCTGATAGACACCCTGTTAATTAAGTAAAGATGTGTATCATACTGGAGATCGCTTAAGACTCTCAAGCGGTCTTCAGTAATACATGATAAAATATAATGTATTTTATTGATGTGCATTTGTTGGTTAGTTACATAGTATGAATATTTTAGAGTTTTATCAAACATTTTTTGACGTAATATCATGTTTCGTGCGTCTATGGCTGCCATAACTTTATTTTCCCCTTAGTGTTTCAGCTTTGCGTGTCGCGAACTCACCTTTCGCGGTATTTATCATGAATGTCACACCTGCTTCGTGCGACGGTTTGCTGTCAGATTTTCAGTGTTGGCTTTGTGTACGTACATGTAACTACGTATGTACTTGCGTGTGTTTGAGTGTGCACCCCCTCTTGAGATTGAACACGCAAAGCGACCGAAGTAAATTCAAGTAATATAATTTTTGGAATCTGTGTATTTCTCTCGTATAGCTTAAATAATGTGTTCCCTGTGAAGATAATTCTAGGAACCATATGGGTAAGATAACTGAGTAATTCCTTATCATTAGTGGAAAATACCAGAAACTATAGCACCGCAATTCTGTTTTCGTAAACATTTTATATAGTCCATCAGATGCAGTCACATACCACGTTCCTTAAACTTTCAAAAACTAAACTTAATCTGCTTTATATAAGGAATCAGTCCGTACCGCGCTGTAAACACTTTCCAAAACGGTTCTAAAAACCATTCGGTTATTGACGTATAAAGAAAAATTCTCTCTCTGTTATGAGTTCCGCACAGAACACTCAACGCAAAGCAAGCACCATGTAAAACTTTTGAATGCTAAACCTGGTGGTACGTAAAGAAACCGCTAGGCTTTAAAGGGTTGATGCGGCTGTATGTTGATGGCTTACGTGAGTTTAAACAGGGAGAAAACAAGACAGCGTACAAAATAAACTTCCTTATTCGGTTCTATGACGCCGTTCTAAGCTTTTTGTGGAGCCGGGGTATTGTAGTTGGTACTTTGACTAGGCTACAAGCTGGACGGTCCTTGGTTCGAATTCCGGTAGATACAAGAGATTTTTCCCTTCTCCATTACGTCCAGACCGGCTCTGGCGCCTATCCAGACTCCTAGGAAAGGATAACTGTGGTTCTTTCGGGGGACATAAAGTTGTTATTCATCTCCATCTGGTGTCGAAGTTAAGAATGACTGGAGCTATGCCTCCACTCCCCTGTGTGCCTTCATATCGTGGGCAAGGTACCTTTTTGTTTACTTTAAGCTTTGCATAAAATAATTATTTTTTTTAAAGGATAACGTGCCTCAAATTTCTTAGAGCAAAATTAGAGTTTTCCATGTCAGTGTGGGATACTGCAGGATTGTTGGAGTGTAAACCACAGTAAAAAACGTATAATGTTATTTAATTTCTGCCTTAAAGCCATACAGTACGATTGAGCTGTTACTTATACAGTCGTGAAAATTATACGTCAGTCTAGCTTTGCTACGTGAGCTCTGCACTGCGTGACGGCTCGTTCGGGAGTGCGCAGTGCGGTTGCGCAGTAGAACCCAGACAGACGGCGGCACCGCCCAGTTGGCTGTGAAAGTGGGCCGCCAGATGCGAAGCAAACAGCTCGCAGGATGCGTGGAGGCCACTAGTCCGGTCGGTGGAGAGATGTTAGCCAGCAGTACGGCAGGCACCTGTGCACTCGTTAGGTGTGATGTTGGGTGTCAAACGACGTTACTCCCTTCTGGATTGTCACCGACAATAATATTCCTTTTGGTCGTCGCAGACAAATTACTCATTGTAGCGTCGGAGTTGGTTTTCCGTTCTTGATATACCGAAACAGACTGGCCCTTCTTGATGTACTGTACCGAGCTGTCTAGTCCTTCTTGATGTTGCAGCTGGCTAGCCCTTCTTGATTTTGGAGTTTACTAGTCCTTAATGATATATCTTCATCCTGATGTATGCGTTGAATGATATCAGGCTGGAAACGTGGCAACTTGTATGCAGATTTCTCGCTCTTCTTCCTGCCCTCCCATTGGTTAGTTGGTGGATTTGGTAGGCGTGGCTAGTAGAATAAATACTCTTGCTGAGGTGCCGCGATGGGAAGCTGCGCTTGGTTTGGAACTGTGAGCGGAGACTGCAGTTACATAGAGAGGAAGAGGGATAGGAGAGAGAGAGACGTTGCTGTGCTGTCCGGCGGAAAACTGACGGAGGAAGGAGAGCTACAATGTGGGTGTCCCCAAATCATCCCCCCGCGGAGAGGGAAGTTTATGTGGTGAATCGAACCGGGAAGCGTAGAGTGTGCCCTGAGGAATTAGTCTTTGGAGGCCGAGGCGTCTTTTAACAGGTTTCGCTGGATTGTTGCGGGGCTGGGCTGGTGGGCTGTCGGTGTCGTGTCGAGTGTCTTCCAATACGTAAGCTGGGTTTACTCGGTCCGCTGATACATTGACCTGCCGGCCGCGCAAGACAATTGTGTTTTGTCAGTGCGGGCAATTACTTTGTTCGGTCTGCTGTATGGTGGCTCCAGTGCGCGGCGTGTGGCGCTCTGCCCCAGGAATACGTGGGTCGGGTCTCGGAGATCCTTGTGGATGAATATGGCCGGGGATGTCTGGAGTGTTGCTGGGGTTGGTTGCAACAGATCCATGCGGCGGCAGAGCTGCTGTATAAAGGTGCATGCCTGGACTTTCGGGGAGGCTGGTACAAGGATCTCAGCGGGGACACGCAGGGGCTCGAAATACACGAGCCCTGCTGCAGATGACTGAAAGTCCTCTTTGTAAGCGGTGCGCATGCCGAGGAGGACTAGTGGCAGGGCCTCGGTCCATTATTCCTCCGAATGGCACATGTTGGCGACCCTCAGTGTGCGGTGCAAGCATTCCACGAGGCCATTGGCTGCGGGGTGGTGGAGGATGGTCCTGCTGAGTTGGTTGCCACACATCTTCGCAGGCTGTGGAATATCTGAGATCCGAAATGGCGTCCTTGGTCTGTCGTGAATGTCTGTGGACACACAAACCGTGCTACCCAGCCAAAAAACAGGGCACGAGACACTTTCTCTGCTGTGAAGTCAGGGATGGTGAAGGCTTCCGGCCAGCGCGTGAAAAGGTCTACAGCCGTGAAACAGTATTGAAATCCTACCGAGGAAGGGAGAGGTCCAACTATGTCAATGTGAAATTGTAGAAAGCAGGCAGAAGGGGTGGCGAGGTTGCCAAATGAATAATGTTTTGGCGGGAAACTACGGAGCGCTGGCAGGGTTGGCAACCTCTGTCCCAGGTGCGGCAGTCTTTCTGCATGGCTGGCCACACGAAGCGTCGGGAGACGAGCTTAGCCGTTGCCTTAATACAGGGGTGGCTGAGGGAGTGCAGAGAGTTAAAGATCTGACGGCGGATAGGGGATAGGACATATGAGCGAGGTTCACCAGAAGAGGTGTCGCAGTACAGCTCGACTGAGGTGCTGGGGATGAGGATTCTATGGAGCTGTATTGCAGTGGTACTTACCAGCAACGTCCGTATTTCGTCTTTATTCTCCAGGATTGCGGCAAGCGCCTCGTGTGTAACTGGAGCGGTGATTACCCGGAAGGTGCGTTGGCGACGACGTTGTCTTGGCCGGAAATGTGGCCTACAGCATGTGACGGAAGTACCTCACGGCCTCATAGATCGTCAGGAGCTCCCTGTCGTAAGCACTGTATTTGTGCTTGGCGGGTTCAGCTTCGCGGAGAAGAAGGTGACGGGCCGACAGACGTCTTGTACTTGCTAGTGGATGACGGCACACATAGCGTTGGTTGAAGCGTCCGTGACGAAGGCGAGTGGAGCGGTTGGATGGGGATGAACCAGGAGAGCAACTTGAGACAGTCTCGCTTTACACACGTTGAAGGCTGCGACGAGTGCGTCCTCCCAGGTAACAGGATGGGAACCCTTGACTTTAGGGCAGGAAAGGGCGTCGTGAAGAGTGGTTTGGATGGTGGCTGCGTGTGGAAGGAAACGCCGATAGAAATTTAGCATTCCCAAGAAACGTCGGAGTTGACAGACGGTCTTGGGAGGGGGACAGGCTTGAAGGTTTGTGACACGTTCTGGAAGGGGTTGAGATCCCAGGGATGAGATTTTGTAGCCGAGGAATGAGATTTCGGGAACACGGAAAACATATTTAGACGGGTTTAGGAGGATGTCAATTATTCGAAGTTGAGGAAGGAGTGTGCGGAGGTGTTGGTCGTGTTCTTGTGGGGAGTGGCTAAAGACCAGGATGTCGTCTATGTATGCAAAACAGAAATCAAAGTCGTTGAGGATCTCATCCGTGAGACTTTGGAAGATTTGGGCGGCGTTACGTAGGCCAAAGTACACGAAGGGAAATTCGAAAAGGCCGAAATATGTGGTGATTGCCGTCTTTTTGATGTCTTCAGGGTGGACAGGGATTTGATGGCAAGCTGTTACCAGGTCAATATTGGAAAAGATGGTGGAGCCGGAAAGGCGGTGGGAGCAGTCCTGTATGTGTGGTACTAGATACCTGTCAGTGATGGTACGAAGGTTGAGGGCTAGGTAATATCCACAAGGCCACCAAACGCTGTCCATATTCGGCACGAGATGGAGGGCGGACGACAATGAGCACTCGACGCGTCTGGCTGTACCGTCCCGAAGCAGAGCGTCGAAATCGACCTTGGCCACTGTCAAGCTGTCTGGAGCAAGACAGCGTGGACGGCAGGCTACATGTGAGCCGGGTGTTGTGCGGATTTGGTATGTTGTGCCGCACTTACGCAATGGTTCCCTGCTGACCTGGTCAGCCCGGGAATTCTTCAAGGATGCTTTCTGGGCCCTGCCTCTTACAATCACTTTCACACTAGACATCGATGGTTGTGCAATGGGGCCTAGCGTGGGAATTGATGTGATCCCGTCAAGCAGGCGGTTGTTCCTGCAGTCGACGAGGAGTACACAGTGTGAGAGCAGGTCCAACCCGATGAGGGTTAAGTCCACGTAAGTTATCAAGAAACGCCATGTGAAGTCGCGGCGCAGTCACAGTTTCAGGCTTCTTGAGGCCCAACCACAGGTTGGGATGGTGGTCCCAAAGACAGCCTATAGGGCGTAGTTTATGCGCTCCCTGCAGCCCGGCAGGAGCCTTCGTGGGAAGACCCACTGTTCGGACCAGTGTCAAGTAGATACCGCTGTTTCGAGTTGCGTTCCGTAACGAAGAGGCGGCCGGAGCTCTTGGTACAGACCTTAGCCGCCATTAACGTGCCCCGGTGGATGTTTCCTACTGGCTGGCGAATCTCCGCTGTCGGGAGTCGCTCTGACGTCGGGAGTCTCTCTGCTGGCGGGATTCTTCTTGCTGGTGGGTGCACGGTGGGGAGCATTCTCGGGCTTCGTCCCCGAATTCCAGTGGTACCAAAAGATGTCGTGAGGTTACAGATTGTTGTCGTATGTGCTGCTACGACGATCTCTTGAGTGCGGGCGTTGGCGGTCTCTGGAATACGTGCGGCCGTGTATTTATGATGACTGCAAAGATGCAACCTGGCGTGAGAGCTCCGCGATCCGCTCTAGTAACCCAGCTGTGTTGTCGGGCGTTGAAGACGCGATGCTTGCTCTGGTCGGCAGGGGATTGACGTCGGAAATTCTGTCCACGAGTTGGGAGGCTAAATCGAGGGTGCCCTCAGTCTGGCCGGCAAGTGTGGTTTGCACGTGCGGTGGGAGTCGTCTGCTCCAGATGATGCGAAGAAAATCGTGTGGGACGTCTGGGCTAGGCACTTGAGGTGCCAGAGAAATTGTGATGGATTCCGGTCGCCCATTTCCTTATTTAAGAGGAGCTAACTTACGCGCTCTTCGCGTGAGGTGAACAACTGGTTCACCAGCACTGCCTTAGTCCCGTCGTGGGGTTCGTGCTCCGGTGGTGAAATGATGATGTGTTCAAAGTCGGCCGCTTGCTGCTAGTTGAATTTCGTTCGCTGGCGTGTGATGGTTGCCAACTCGAACTGCGCTTCAGGTTGAACGAACCAGACGGCCGGTCGGTTGGGCCAGAGGGGTGGCAAGAGCACACCGACGCTGTACACCGCTGAGCTGATAGTTTCGTCATTTGTGTCTATCATGCTGTAAAGTTATTTGCAGTCGTGTCGCTCGTCGGTGTACCAATATATGTGGGATACTGTAGGACTGTTGGAGTGACAACCACAGTAAAACACATATAATATTATTTAATTTCTGCCTTAAGGTCGTGCAGTACGGTTAAGCTATTACTTATACAGTCGTGTATATGATACGTCTGTCTCTCTTCATTCCATGAGCTCTGCACTGCGTGACTGCTCGGTCGGGATTGCGCAATGCGATTACGCGGTGAAACCCAGACAGACGACGGAACCGTCCAGTCGGCTGTGAAAGTGGGCCCCGTGATGCGTAGGAAACAGCTCACACGGTGCGTGCAGGTCCCCGGTCCGGTCGGTGGAAAGATGTTAGCCAGCAGGATTACCGGCCCCTGAACACTCGTTAAGTGTCATGATTTTGGATATCAAACGACGTTAATACATTTTGGATTGTCCCCGACAATTCTACTATTTGGACGTCGCAGCTGGTTTTCCGTTCTTGATATATCGGGACAGACTGGTCCTTCTTGATGTACTGTACGGAGCTGCCTAGTCCTTCTTGATGTCGCAGCTGGCTAGCCCTTCTTAATGTTGAAGGTGACTAGTTCTTATTGATGCATTTTCTTCCTGATGTAGGCGTTGAATGACCTCAGGCCAAACCAAGCCAGCCAAGCCAAGCTACCTAATTCAAGCCAAAGGAGCCAGCCAAGCCTAGCCAGCCAAACCAAACATAAATGTTAACTAGGGCGGCGACTGGCTCTAAGCACAAGTCGACGTCCCACTGTCTGTTTGCCATTCCTGCGTTTGACCGCATAGTTGGGCTAAGTAAGAGACACCTAAAATCTAACAGGGGAATATGCTAACGCTAACGATTTGGAAGTCCGGCTGAGGGCTTTGACTGATCATGACAAAAAAAGGGCCTAGTTTGCCTTGGAAAAATTATGGGAAAGATAAACTTCGGTCGGTTGGCTCTCTGGTTTCGGAACCCAGAATGGCTCTGGAATATCCTGGAGAAATACCAGGGTTGTCAAGCGCTTAGGCAAAGCTGCCACGCCTGGGGGAGTGAGTGTGGGTTGTGCCCCGACTTCTGATCGAATTCCCAGGCATTTATCTAACAACTGAGGAAAATCACGGAAAACTTGTCAGGTTACCCGAATGGCGCTTGGGTTTTCAGCGCTGGACAAGATTCGTTTAATCGACTAGGCCATCGCGGGCGATGGCCTCGACAGCCCTGCTGTCCCATGTCGCTATTGGCTTTCGTGACAGGAGGCGGGGTCAGCACACGGTCACCTTAAGTGTCTGCCGAATTGTCGTAATAGGGGTTTCCACACATTAGCTAACCTTGAGTCATAGCTCTCGGTCAGGGCTCTGATATGGTCGGGAAATAGCGGAACACCCAGATCCTCGTCTGTCTGCTTGATACTTACGTACCAGGGGCTACCAGTATCGAGGCGAAAATACATGGATTTTAAAACCTGTAATCTCCGGACATGGGAGGGGACAGCGGACCTTCACGCGGGGCACGCATAGTCCATCAGGGGCCGGATAAGCTGCTTATATAACAGGACTCCGTTCCTGACGGATGGATCACTGATCCTATTGAGGAGGGGTCCCACCATACCCATCCTTTGAAAAGTCCTCTTCCTGATCTGGTCGACGTGAGGAGACAAGATGCGTGATGTATCTAGGGTCAGAACCAGATGGCGAGTATTGACGACACAATCGGTTGGTTCCCCGAAGACTATCACTGGTCGGGGCAGGATAAACCACTTTCCGCCACGCGCGAAGATTATCGCTGTGCTCCTAGAGGTATTAATGGCGATTCTCCATTCACCCAACCACCGTTGAAGGTCGCTGATATATGATTCAAGGTGGCTGACAAGCAGCGTCGGCTGTGGGGTGTGCTATGTTGACCGTGTCGTCCGCGTAGAAGGTCAACTTGTCGTGGTGCGAGGGTGGGTGTTTGTCGTTGACATACAGTCTGAAAAGGACAGGGGAAATCAATCTCCCTGAGTTACCCCGGCCCGCATTCCTAGACGAGATGTCCTGGCCGTCTCGAAGGACGCTTCGAACGTCCGATCCCTGAGGTAAGATGGAATTCTATGGACTAGGTAAGACGGAAATTTGGGGACCGTTAGCTTGTAGATGAGGCCATCGATCCAGGAATCATAGAAGGCTTTGTTATATCGAGGAAAACTGCGCCGATGAGCCTCGTTTCGCAGAAATTCCTGGTTATTCTTTCAACGAGGCGAGCCAGCTGCAAGGATGTGCTATGTCTGGGTGTGAACCGAAATTTCTCGTCTCGCATAATGACCTCAGGCTGGAAACGTACCTTTTTTTTTTTCTATAGGATTCTCTCTGTTAGACCCACCCTGCCATTCGTTAGTTGGCAGATTTGGTAGGCGTGGTTCTTGATGAGTTGCCGTGATGAAAAGATGCGCTTCGTTTGGAGCTTTCAGCATAGGGGGGTTACAGAGGGAGAAGTGTAGGAGAGAGAGAGAGAGACCGTTGCTGCGCTGTCTGGAGGAGAACTGGTCGGAGGAAGAGAGTTAAAATGTGGGTGTTACCACACCACTTTTCACAAAGCCGTCCTTACACAGACACGATTCTGTCAGTTTCTCAGATTATGCGAAGTTAGTGTCGTCGTGAACTTTTGCATGATAAATTAGGAAGTATTTGGAAGGAAACGTCGTAATGGAATTGTGACCCTAGAACCCTCCTGGATACACCGAGAGCTATAACGAAGCATCGTGTATTTGGAATGCCAACTATTGCATGTAGGGTACGTACATATATATGATATTCCTCCCGCAGGTTTCGGTATTCGACCACCATCGTCACAGAATGACGCCTAAAACGTGAATAGATTAAAAATTTGTTGAGGTTATGGTTTGAGTAAGACTTCCCGCGTTCCGTCAGAAATTTCGAAGGGGAAACTCTGGATTGTGTTTACAACTCTGCACGCTTACTGCGAGGCTTTCACTGTGCTTTTCATATTGCCAGGAAGCTGAAAGTTACGAAGGTTGAAAAGTCTCGATTATATTATATTTTTTTTATATTTCGTGGAAAATCATCTATCACTTCCTGACTTGTAGAAGGAACAACACGAGCACGCACAAACCTAATGTATGGTTTCAACAGTTCTGCATAGCCGTGTATTAAGCACCGGCTGTCCACCAGACGAACAAGCAAAGTGCATAAAATGTTAAGAAAACCGAACTCATTAGTGTTGTGCAGTTTCTCCATCGGGTATTGTATTAAAATGGATGTAACTTATGCAACACTACAGACAGAGGCAGGATCGGCACGCAAGTCTGGGGTGTTTGCAATAAACAGAGTAATATGTTCACCATTTAAATGCACGATTTCCATTACAAGGTGTTGAGATTGGTGTGTTGTTTGTTGCAAGTGCGATAAAGATTTTTCAGCCTATTTTTTGAGACCGTAAATTCAGACGAATAGGTTACACACACATTATGAAAAGATATTTCAAGACCTGTCCTCTTGTGAGGAAACGTACGACCATTTCGGCAACATAATGCCAACAAATCGCGAGCAGTAAATTCTATGCGTTTTAGTCATACATTTTTCTCTGTGTACACCATAGTAGTGAGACATTAAAACCAACAAGATAAAGTTAACACACGGGGCTTCTTTCGTGTCAATCATGATGTTTCAGGTCAACGGACATCCTAAGGGATTATAGAAGTATTGTGGATAAAATTCAAGATATATATATATATATATATATATTAAAGAATGGCGGAAGAAAAAATACTATGCAAATAACTCACGAAGACTGTTCTGTGCCACGGAAGATGGAACTTGTGCTTGCAGTCTTAACATTACAATATAATTACCCGAGTTTAACTTTGCGAAGGAAATCTTCCTGTTCTCCACGGCATATTATCAGGGCAAGGCCTGTCAGAACTTTTACGGCGCTTGCATCTGTTCTAGACTTACTGTGCCAATCAATACGTGGTATTGCAGTACACACACACACACACACATACTCACACAACCAGACATACCGAAACACACTTGTTACGCTAAGGGCAAATTTTATAACTAATTTGCTATTTTTTTGTTTTGTTATTTTAATTTGTGTGTAAGTGTTACACAGCATCTTTGGGAGCCAGATTAACGCGGGTATATGACGTCAAAGCGCCCTTTCTTTTTCTGAATTTAGCGTGGCTTCAGTAAGTAGTTTCGCGGCTTACAAGAAGTATGGTCACTACGCTTCAGAGCAGTCTTCCAGCGTCAGACTGCTAACAAAGATGGATCCCAAGCAACTTGGAACTTCTCGCCTCGCTCAAGAGCGAAGACTACGTATATTTGAACGTAGAATGGAACAAGAATTCAAGGAGCAGTACCAATATTACATGAGGAATTCTAAAGTTCTAGATCACAGGGATCAAGTGAATTCCCAAGAGGGGCGAAAAATGCTACTGTCCAACAACTGTCCAGTCTTCAAGGAAATAAGTCCTATGACAACAGTCTGATTACTACGGAATCCAACAATTAATAATTTTCAAGTCAAGAATGACACTACTCAAGTGCAAACAACAAACTCCACAGCGAGTACAAACCGAAAGATGCCGGCCACTACAGCATTAATAATTGATCCTCACCGACTGCTTAGTCCAGCTGTCATTGCATACGAGATATTTCTACAGAAACTGTGACAAGACAAATTAGAGAGGGATGAACTACTTCCAGGTCATCAGCAACAAGAATGGAATCAGCCGCTACAACTATTACTAAATTGCCACAACTCAAGATAAACCGGGAGGTTATCTGCTCCAATGCTGTCAGTATTCAACTAAATGGATTTTGTGAGAGCAGTGAAGGAGCTTATGGAGCCTGCATCTACATTCGCTCCACAGACAATAACAATAAGAAATATTGTGATGTTCTGTGTTCCACATCATAGGTGGCACAGCTGAAACAACTTATCATACCACGATTGGAGCTTTGTGCAGCCACATTGGTCTCCAAACTGTACAAGAAAGCCATAGGCGCCCTCAACATAACAATACATGAGTACAACTTATGGACAGATAATTCCATTGTACTTACATGGATACAGGTTCCACCAAACAAATGGAAGACATTTGTAGGCAACAGAATTGCTCGTATTCAAGAAGAAACTGCATCAGATTCATGGAGACTTGTGCCATCTCAATCCAATCCTGCTGATCTTATTTCAAGTGGAATTGAACCTACAATTCGGTCAACATCCACACTATGTTGGAAGGGACAACAATGGCTTTCACAGAAGCCATCCAGCTGGCCTACAACAGAAATGATCACACCCAGAGTCAAACTGGCAATCAGAAATGTGCACATTGCATGTATACAACCTGGAGAAGCCATCACACAAAAATTATCCAACATGAACAGATTCATCAGACTAATTGGATACTGCAAGTGATTCATAAGCAACTGCAGAAATACCAAGGCCATCAGGAAATCAACTATCCTCTCCACGCAAAATATTGAACAGGGTCTAATTTGCTGTGTGAAGCTAGTACAACAAATTTCTTATGCACCAGGAATGAGGAATTTAATGGAACATCAAGAGGTTGCAGCCAGCAGTTCCCTCAAGACACTCCCGCCCTTCATCGATAAGGAAGGTATTCTCAGAGTGGGAGGAAGTTTACAGCAATCCACGCTTCCTTATCAAACAATGCATCAGATGATTTTACCTACAAATCATCACTTCACAAAATTGGTTGTCTCAGCGGAGCACATAAGACTTCACCCTGCTGGGCCACAACATCTAATAGCATCTCTACGAGAGAGATATTGGTTTCCAAGTATAAGGAACTTGGTGAAAACAGTCACTCATCATTGCCTAACTTGCTATTAATTCAAGGCACAAGAAACAAAACAGCTGATGGTTGAGATGCCATTACCAAGAGTACAATTTTCGAGAACATTCCTCACTACAGGTGTGGAATATGCTGGAACAATATCACTCTGATTGGGACCACCACGTAGCAAAACTATAACAAGGGGTTACATTGCTATATTCGTCTGCTTCATGACTAAGGATGTTCATATTGAAGTAGTCACAAGATTATCCACAGAAAAATTTCTTGCTGCCCTGAGACGTTTCATTGCACGTCGAGGGAAACCAAGGACCATTTGTTCAGACAATGGTACCAAATTTCAAAGTGCTGCTAATGAACTTCTTGCAATCTAAAAAATGCTTCAATCCACATCACAGGTGGCACAATACAGGACTTTTTGCCACTGAATGATGCGAATGGAAATTCATTCCATCACATGGACCTCACTTCGGAGGATTATGGGAGGCAGCAGTGAAATCCCTGAAATATCTTCTGCGAAGAACACTAGGATCTCAGGTTGCCACTTACGAGGAACTGTGCACATTACTTGCTGAGATAGAGGCCTGTCTGAACTCCAGACCCCTGTGTGCCTTATCTGATGATCCTTTCAATCCAACGTACTTTTCTCCTGGACATTTTCTAATTGGTGAACCACTTAACCTATTACCTGTTGCTGACTTTACTAATGTCAAATGCAATAGATTTTCAAGGTGGCAAACACAACAAAACATTTGCAACAGTTCTGGCAACGTTGTTTATCCGACTACCTCCAGAGTCTGTAACAGCGTCAACGCTAGCAGAGGACATCACCTAACCTACAACCAGCTGATCTCGTCCTGGTGAGGGAGGACAACACGGCACCTCTTCACTGGCCGAAAGCTGTAATCACCGACATACATCCAGGTTGGAAAGGCATCGACCGAGTGGTCACAATTAGGAAACTCAAGGGATTATTTAGACGTCCCATCATAAATATTTGCCCATTACCGCGTGTGAATAGTGAACTATAGTGTCATTGTTTTGGGGGTGGCAGTATGTTAAGCTAAGGGCAAATTTATTAATAAATAATTGGCTATATTTTTTTTGTTATTTTAATTTGTGTGTAAGTGTTACACAGCAACATTGGGAGCAAAGATTAACACGGGTATATGACGTCATAGCGTCCATTTTTTGTCTGAAGTTAGCGTGGCTTCAGTAGGTAGCTTCACGTCTGGCAAGAAGTGTGGACACTACGACTCACAGCAGTCTTCCAGCGTCAGTGACACTGGGTGCGTGTGTAGCAATCCAAAGAGGAACAAGTAGGCAACACGACTCATTATAATTGTGATATAACAAATGGTGAAAATTCTGGGCTGCATAGGGCAGTAATCACATTCAATACTCATAAGGAGTTTATCCTTAAGTGCATCCATCAACAATCAAGGTGTTAATAATATCAGTTGAAAGAACAGTATTAAATGAACTTGCGTGTGCAATATAATACTGCATTAT
>Ga0131853_10016478_pt1 | contig 13487 bp, 9 predicted proteins | sample TergutLab28metaG_FD_92764 | JGI IMG/M metagenome (GOLD analysis project Ga0131853, IMG submission 92764) | Labiotermes labralis P1 segment gut microbial communities from Petit-Saut dam, French Guiana - Lab288 P1 (version 2) (version 2) | ecosystem: Host-associated > Arthropoda: Insects >... | reverse complement strand
TAGAAGGTCATATTCCCGGAAATTGCCGCTCCAAAGCCCCAATTGACTGCCGTTACGACTGTGTCGGCATCGTCTTTATCCATGCGGCCAATGCGGACATGATGGACATCGTTGTTAAAGGCGAAGCCAATCGCCGCGCCGCCGGACCCGGCAGAAGATTCCGCCGCCACCTCGCCGCCTGTGAGTATAATATAGGTCGGGCCGATGTCCTGGTTATAGCCGGCCACCGTGCCGCCATTTGCGCCAATTCCATAATGGAAGCCGAGAGCCTCGACGATGCCGCCATTGATCACAATACCGCGCAGGTTTGGATCCCGTACCGTGCTCTGCTGTGGTGTCACTTGATTTTCAGAGTGACCTCCATGGCCAATGCCTGCAAATTGGTGAGAACTCGTGGCGCTTTCCGCGATGATATGTCCGCCGTCAATTTGTATAAAGCCGACAGGCAAATGCATCGAACCGATTGCGGAACTGCAACCGCCGCCCCGGGCATACAAAGTGCCGTTGGAGGCATCGGTAAACACCAGGCTGGCCGAAGCGTCCACATGGACTGCCGCTGTGCTAGGATGCGACCAGCGGGTATCGCTATGAGCAAGGATATTGTCCCCGCGCAAAGTGACAAAAGCATCCACATTCGTAAAAATGAGAGGCGCTCTGTTGGCAAAATTGCCTCCCGCACCGCTGCCGCCTACAACGTTAACGCCGCCCAGGTTTGTACCAAATGTGTTATTGATCAACGTGTCCGCAATTCTGTTTGTGTTGCCAATCATGGAAGCGTAGTGCTGGATCATCGTTGTGCCAAAGTCGTTAGAACCCTGCCTAAGACTCCAGAAATCGCCGGTGGCGCTTCCACCTAAGCCCGGGAATATCTGAAGGTCTTCCAAAATCAGATGAACCGTCTGACGCGCCGGGGTTTGATTGCCCTCCACTAGGATGTGCCAGGCACCCCGTGCAAGAGCTGGCTGTAGTACGGGGTCTGGGCTCGGAATTGCCTCTGACATACCGATCACCCGGATAACACTTCCATTAATAACAGAGTTGCCCGCGTCGATCCACAGACCTCTGCCGTTAGAAGTGGCAACGGGCGTGCGATCAATCACGGGATTATAAACTCCCGCCGCAGGGAGGTTGCCGTTGGCCGCTGTCCAATGCAGACCGGCAGGAAGGGGGCCAAGCCAGTCGTGCTGGGTGCCATTGATGAGGAGATAGTCGCCAGCGCCAATTACAATATTGTAAAGTGGGGTGAGAGTGTCGCTATATGTAAGGTCCGCGTATAAAACAACCTCGATCTCCATCCGGCTATCGATCCCACCGGGTCCCTGGAGAAAGGTCTCAAAATATTCTGTCGGAACAACATAAGCGCCTGTCCATGCGCCAGCGCTGAAGTTGTGGTTCATCTCCCAGGTTCGAATATCCGTCACGACTTCCCGGGTACCCCAGCCATCGTTTAGGCCTTCCATACCGTTTCTGTGCTCAATCGTAGCAAAAGCCACGACTGTAACGCCGGTCAGCGTGTAATGTTGATTCGGTGTAATCGATATGGGCAAGCTTGGATTCAAGCCCGCGGGAATATTCGCCACGCCGTCACCGCTATGCCGATGTGAGAAGATTCTCGTGTCGTAGCCGGTGATCCCCCGTGCCCCGCCGATGGAGGCATCTGCGCGCAGGCCGACACTCTCATCAACCCGCGCCCATCTCGTGTTTGGGTTGAAGTTCGCGCCAAGGCTAACCACAGCGCTTTGATCCGTTGCATAGTGGAGGCCATAAGCGCTCCCTCCAAGCATGACAAGGGCCAACAGCAAAGCAATGAGTCTCTGAAACGGCGATCTGGATATCATAATAATGCGCTCCTTTCGAAAAACAAGATAGAATATTCGGGCATGCACCCCAATATTCCACACATACGATTCATTCTTCAAACAATATATAGGGCCGAAGAAATGAGCTTTAACCATATATATGTTTTCACTTGAAAGTTATCATTAGAGATATAAATCTTATCATATTTTACAATGATGTCAATCATCGTTTTGGCAGAACATTCAGGGAAAGAGAATGCGCTTTACAGACGTTTTGCACAGTTTAAAAGACAGACAAATGTCTGCCTTTGCGCTTACTCTTTTTTAAGTTTTTAGCGTATCTCCCTTAATAAAGCGGTCGCTTCCAGGGCGAAACGGTCCGCATTTTCACGCCGCTGACGAGACCCATAGCGACAAACGTGGTCACCAAAGACGAGCCGCCGTAGCCAAAGAAGGGGAGAGCGATCCCGATGACGGGGAGGAGCCCTAAGGTCATGCCGATGTTCTCCAAGGTTTGGAAGAGCATGAAGGACCCCACGCCGGCGCAAGTCAAGGCGGAGAGCGTATCTCTGGCTTTTGCGGCCACATAGAAGCAGCGGAAGATCACAAGGGCCAAAAGCAAGATGACAGCGATCGTCCCAAGAATGCCGAGTTCCTCCCCGGCCACAGAGAAGATGAAATCTGTCCACTGCGCCGGCACGCTTCCTGCTTGGGTCTGAGTGCCCTGACCGAGGCCCTGCCCCATGATCTGGCCTGAAGCGATGGCGATCCGGCTCCGGTGGGCCTGGAAGCGGACCCCGATGTTCCCAGGGTCGATGTTGGGGTCAAAGGGGGCTAAGATTCGGTTCATCTGGTAGCCGTGGAAGAGCTCTAGCTCCCAAGCGATGAAGAACGCGGCAACCAGGAGCGCCCCGCCCAGTAAAAACCAACGCAGCTTCACATCTGCCAAATAAAGCATAGCCGCGAAGATGAAGACAAAGATCAACGTATTGCCCATATCTGGTATGAGAATGATGAGATAAGCGAAATGGAACGCGAGTTGTAAGAGGGAGAAGAAGGAATTGATATCTTTATATTCCTTGAGATATTGAATATGGTAGGCGAACATAATGATAAAGGTGATCTTGACAATTTCGCTGGGCTGAATCCCGATGCCGAAAAAGCGAAGCCAAATGCGGTAGCCCCCTGCAATTCCGACACCGAAGAAGAATAGGCTCACCAAAATCACGACATTGAACACAAAGAGGAGTTTCCAATGTCTGGCGATGCTGTCTAGGTCGATGAGTGAGACGACGACATAGCCAATAACCCCCAAGATCAAAGCGCCAATCTGCACAGAAAGATAGGGCCAGGCCCCGCCGGAAAAGTTCCGAGTAGAACTCCAGATGAGGACCAGACCAAAGATAGAGCAGATGACGCAGAGGACGAGGAGGAGCATGTCCGCTTTTTTTGTGAAGTCTAAAGTTGCCGCAAGCGCACGTTTCACTGAGGCAAACTCCTTTATCGCTGGATGCTTTGTTGCGTGTCTGCTAAGTGTAACATAAACTTGTACTTTACGCAATCGGCAAAGCTCTGTTATAATAGACAAGATGGTATTTGCTGGGGAGAGGAAAACACATGACGGTGACAACCCACAGCCCAGAAGAGACAGAACAGTTGGGGTTTGACCTGGCAAGCAAACTCTCTCCAGGGACAGTCCTAGCGTTCACTGGCGACCTGGGCGCAGGGAAGACCACCCTCATCCGCGGCCTAGCCAAGGGTCTCGCCATAGAAGCGCGCGTGACCAGTCCCACCTATACCATTGTAAACGAATACGAAACAGGGCGCATTCCTCTGATCCACTTTGACATGTACCGCCTGGCCTCCGCTGAGGAACTCTTTGAGATCGGCTGGGAGGACTACCGAGCCCGTGGCGGAATCCTCGCTGTGGAGTGGAGCGAAAACGTGGCAGGTGCTTTCGAGGCGGATGCCATATACATTCAGATGGAAAAAATCGGAGACACAGGTCGCAAAATCACGATCAGTGGTCTGGCAGAGGAGGCGTGAGCCTGATGCGGATACTTGCCATCGAATCCTCCGCCAACGCGGCCTCTGTGGCTCTTGTGGAAGATGGGCGGCTTATCGCCCAAAACATGCAGCACGCGGGCCTCACTCACTCCAGGACCCTCCTGCCCATGCTCCACGGACTTTTGACCGGACTGGGTTTGAGTGTGGCAGATGTAGATAAAATTGCAGTGGCCCATGGACCCGGTTCTTTTACAGGGATACGCATCGGCGTAGCCACAGCGAAAGGCTTGGCCTGGGCGGCGGAGCGGCCATTGGTAGGGGTCTCCAGCTTAGAGGCTATGGCGCATCAGGCAAAGCACCTGGGACCAGAACTCCTATGTCCGGCTATGGACGCCCGGCGAGGTCAAGTCTATAACGCTTTATTTAAGTTTGAGGGCTCCTGTCTCACCCGGTTGACAGAAGATAGAGCCATCGCCATAGAAGAACTCTTTGCCCAAACCGACCACCCGGGTCCCTATTTGCTTGTCGGAGATGGGGCGGCTCTCTGCCACTCGTGGTTGGAAAAGGCAGGAGTAGAGGTCCATATCCTGCCGGAACATTTAGTCCAGCAGAGCGCCTGGGGCGTAGCGATGGCAGCCCAAGATTTGCCCGGCAAAAGCGTGCACGAAGTAAATCCCCAATACATCCGCCCCTCTCAAGCCGAGCGGGAACGGATGGAGCGACTATAATAAGGAGGCTAACAAAAAGATGTCAACTCTACACGTACTAGACCATCCGCTCTTACAGCACAAACTGGCCATTCTGCGAGATAAGGAGACCGGGGTCAAAGAGTTCCGGGAGGCTGTGACAGAGATGGCCACCCTCATGTGCTATGAGGCCACCCGTGGGCTCGCACTGGAGCAGGTGGAGATCGAAACGCCCCTGGGTACGGTCAAAGCGAACCGGCTTGCGGGCAAGAAACTGGCCATTGTCCCCATCCTCCGGGCGGGTCTTGGCATGGTAGATGGGATTCAAAACCTGATCCCCGCGGTGAAAATTGGTCACCTGGGCCTCTACCGGGATCCGGAGACCCTAGACCCCATAGAGTACTACTGCAAAATGCCCCGGGACATCGCCGAACGGGATGTGATCATCCTCGACCCCATGTTGGCCACCGGCGGCAGCGCTGTAGCGGCAATCCGGATATTAAAAGGCTATGGCTGTAAGCATATCAAGCTGATGAGCCTCCTCGCGGCACCTGAAGGGGTAGAGAAGGTGCGCAACGAACATCCGGAGATAGAAATCTACACAGCGGCTGTGGACCAGGGTCTAGATGAGCACGGCTATATCGTCCCTGGTCTCGGGGACCTTGGAGATCGCATTTTCGGCACGAAGTAATCTGTACAAGGTTCATATTAGGGGCGGCCGCCCTCGGTCGCCCTTTTTTCACGCGCGGCAGAGCAGGGTGAAATTTGTGAAAATAACAGCGGAAAGCATATTTCTTGGAACAAGTTTCAGTTTTATGCGTCGAAGAGAGCAAGTTCGTAAGCTGAAAAGGAAAGGGGATACTTATGAAAAAGAGGAAACTACTACTTACAACGCTCATCATTATTGCACTGTCCCTTGCCGCCTGTGGAGGGGGAGCGGCCCCAGCCCCAGCGGCTCCAGTCTCTGAGGCCGCCCCCGCCGCGGCCCCTGATGCGGCCCCTGCGGCAGTGGACACAGCAGACTCTCCGCCGCGCCTGGGAATCTATAGGGGCGCAACGGTAGAAACTGCTGAAGCCACAGACAGCACTTGGGGTCCACCAGCGCCAGACACCGACTATTTCCAACTCCCGATTCTAGCCCCCGATGAAGCGGGCGATAGGCGACTGGTCTACACCGTCACTCTGCAACTACAGACTACCGAGTTTTTGCCGGGCATGCGCCTCCTCCTCAATACAGTGGCTGAACTGAACGGGTATCAAGTTGAGTCTGAGGTCTGGGGCTATGACCTGCGCCGTCCGGGCATGGAGCGGAGCGCGGAGTTCCGCTTCCGGGTACCTACGGAAAACCTGGCTGAATTCATCTTCATCGTGGAAAACAACTTTAACATCTGGCACCTGCGCCAGCAAATGCAAGAGCGCACCGCAGAATATCGCGAGGCAGACTGGGTGCTAGAAGACCTGCGCGAAGAAGAAGCGGCACTCCAAGAGGCTATAGAGACCGCGACAGGGGGGGCCAGGGCCGAGCTCCTCGAGAGATTGAGAGACGTGCAAAGAGCCATCCGAAGCCGAGAGGTCGGTCAGGCGGAAATCATGACGGATGTGATCTACTCCACAGTAGATATCCAGCTCTTTGAAGCGATTCCCCGTGCGCAAGAAGAGGGGGAATGGCCAGTGCTGTTTATCACGATTTTTGCCCTCGCGGTAGTCGGTGTAATCATCGCCTTTTTGGTGAGAAGAAAGCCTCCCACCGAGCAGGAAATCAGATAATCGATTCATTTTAGAGAACACAAAAGCAGCCGATGAGAAGACACTTCTCACCGGCTGCTTTTACAGGTAAAAACAGTAAAAGATTGCATAAATAGGTTGACACATTCGTAACAAAGTGCTATGCTTTATGTCGTCCTGAGCTATATCAAAACATGGGTACATGAATATCTGAACATGGCTAAAGAGGAAGGACGGTGCTCATCCCACGCGGTTTTGTTATACTGGATTTTATAACACTGGAGCGATAAACGATCAATAAAAATGGAGGCTGTCGGGTTATGGAAAAATGGAAGCGTGAAATAATTTACGGCGTGATCATATTTGCATTCTGCGTCGCTAGTTATATTTACGCGGGAACCTTCTCGCAGTTCGTAGTGGATATACCTTTGGCAAGGCCTGAAGCATATCTAAGAATGTGGTTGATCGCATTTGGTTTTTTGGCCGTACTGAAGATTATCACTGCGTACAGAAAAAAAGACAGGCAAATTGCGAAACCGATTTTTAAAATGGTGCCCGTGCTGATCACGCTCATATTTGCGATATATCTATTTATCATGCCCTATCTGGGGTTCTTTTGGTCGACCCTTCTATTTATGTCCGCCTCGGTAATTTTAATTAACTTCAACATGGGAAAAAACATCCCAATGGGCAAGCCCTTCACCTGGGAGCTTGCAAAATGTCTCGCGTTTTCCTTGGTCACAACCATTGTCGTAGAGCAGATATTTAGAAGCGTTTTATCCGTAAGACTTCCTATGTTCACATTGTTTTAAGCAGAAAGTTGTTCTGAACGATAAATAAGGAGGTTTTGTTCGATGGCGAACAAAATGAAGGGCTACGAATATATTGCGAAAACCTTTAAAGAGTATGGAGTTTCTCACATATTCTACATAGAAGCCATCCTTCGCATGGCCATGAGAGAGATGGAAAAGACAGGCATTCAATGCATCATGCCCCATTCCGAAAATGCGGCGGGATATATGGCTGATGGTTACGCAAGAGCCACAGGAAAGCCCGGTATTGCCATGTGCCAATCCATTGGGGTAGGGAACATGGTCGGCGGTATTTACGACGCTTGTTTGGCTAACACCCCTCTTGTTACAATCACCGGGAAGAAGACACCTAATTATCAGTATAAAAATGCCTATCAAGAGACAGATCACAGATTGCTCTATGAAAGCATTACGAAGTTCAACGCGGAGATAACTCAGGCAGACCAAATTCCCTATTTGCTAAGACAGTGCTTTAGAGAAGCGACCACTGGCAAACCAAAACCAGTGCATCTAGATATCATCAACCACATTGGCAGAACCATGGAACTCGCCGAAGTGGAAGAACCGCAAAACGCGGAAACCGCCTATACCCAGATTCCAGCATACCGGCCTGCGGCGCAGCCAGAAAAAATTGCCCTGGCGGCCTCGGCGCTTAAGGAAGCGAAAAAACCGGCAATTGTAGCAGGAAGAGGCGCGATTGTTTCCGCTGCGGCGAAAGAAATTTATGAGTTTGCCATAAAGCATGATATTCCCATCATCACAACCCCAGACGGCAAAACCCTGATCGATGAAACCGACGCAATTTGGGCTGGTTGTTGCGGTGGCTACGGCATGGATTGCGCAAATCGCACAACCGCAAACTCAGATTTGGTGATTTACATTGGAACCCAAGCAAGTGACCAAACAACGGTTGAATGGACTTGCCCCCCGCCGCAAACCAAGGTGATTCAGATCGACATTGACCCCGTTGAGCTCGGTCGCTGCTATCCGAACACCATCGGCCTGCACGGAGACGCGAAAACTGTGGTCGCCCAGTTGCTAGAAGCTTTGCCAAGTGCCAAAAGAGCCGAGTGGCGCGCGGAAGTTGCAGAGTATGTGAAGAATACGCTGGCCGAGTATAAGGTGTTTCAAGAGTCCGCCGCCACACCGATCCGCCCGGAGCGGCTTTGCTATGAACTAGGCAAGGTACTGTCAGATGATGCCGTCGTAGTTTCCGACACGGGCTATTCCGCCCAATGGACCATTACGATGCTCAGAATGAAGGCGAGCCAGAAGTATTTCAGAGCGGCAGGGTCTCTAGGCTGGTCCTTCCCGGCGTCCATGGGAGTAAAGCTCGGCTTGCCGAACAACCCGGTCTTTTGCCTCATCGGAGATGGTGGGCTCTACTATCATCTCGGAGAAATGGAAACCATGGCGCGTTATGGAATCAAGACGATTACAATCGTAAACAACAATCAGATATTGGCGCAATCTTCTGTTGACCTGAAAAAAGTCTTCGAAGAGGACCCAGAAAGGGGGCGGAGTCATTATACGTTCATGCCGACCAGATTCAGCGAGATTGCAAAAAGCTTTGGCTTAAACGGCATTATTGTCGAAAAGCCGGAAGAGATCGGAGCGGCAATCGCAATGGCCATGAAAGCAGAAAAGTCAACCATCATTGATGTGATTACGGACCCAGACGCATCTGTACCAGGGCCACTCAACAAGAAATAAAGATAGTGCTCTTGCAAGAAGGATAAGGAAGAAACTCGAATTGTCGTTTTTTTGGTTTTGTGTAACTTTACGAAGCACTTAAAAAATTACAAAATATGAGGAGGAAAAGTAATGAACAGTTTTATGAAAAAAGCGCTTGTAGTTCTCTTGTGTGTTGGGTTGCTAGGTTTTGCTTTTGCAGCTTGTGGCAATCAGCCAGCAGCCCCCACGCCGACTCCTGCCGAAGCGGCACCGACAACCGATGCAACCCCAGCAGAGACAACACCAGAGCCCACGATTAATTTCCCCACCAGCACCATCGAAGTGATCGTGCCTTGGGGTGCAGGCGGCTCCCTGGATACCATGGGTAGAGGAGTACAAAGACACTTCAACTTAAATGGCAGAACCATCGTGGTCACCAATATCACAGGGGCCAGCGGCGCTGTAGGGACCATGGAAGGCGTACACGCCAATCCCGATGGCTACAGACTCCTGCTCACTGGCATACAGTCCATTCTGTCTTACTCTATGGCAGGTTCCTATGATATGACCATTGATGATCTGATTCCGATTGCTACCCTAGGTTTCGACCAAAGAGTGATTGCGGTGCACAACGATTCCCCCTTCCAGACCTTTGAAGATGTGGTGGAGTGGGCAATGGAGAATCCGGGCGAACTCACCTGGGGCGGCTCCGGAGCAAGAGGCTTCAATGAAATGTTGAGCCGGAAGATTTGGGACTCGATCGGGATCGAGGCGAACTGGATTCCCTTTGAAGGCGGCGCGGCTGCTAGAACAGCAGGCCTAGGCGGACACATTGATGTGACTTTCTTGTCTTCCTGCGAACTGTTAGGCGTTGTGAATGGCGGCGAAATGAGAGCGCTAGCGCTGAGCATGCCAGAAAGATCGGCGCATTACCCAGATACGCCCACGCTGGCGGAACTTGGCCATGATTTCAGCGGAGCTCTTTGGGCAACGTTTTTTGCGCCCCTCAATACCCCGCTAGAAATCGTAGACATGCTGGAAGCGGAGTTGAGAAGAGTCTTTGAGAATCCGGAATTCTACGAAGCCATCTTTGGAATGGGCTTTGAAATGCTCTTCATGGACAGAGAAGAAACCTTGGAATATATCGCAAGGGAAAGAGTACTCATGGCCGATCTGTTTGAGCTGATGACTGGAGAGAGGCCCACCAGAGGCTAAGTGCAACAAATCGAGGGTGTTGGCTCTCAAAAGTTGACACCCTCGAACATTCTTGGCTTTATGGAGGAGTAAGCATTACATGGGAGCGTTTGCTTTATTACAACACGGCTTCGCAAGTATTTTGGGTGATCCAATCATCCTGCTATACCTGGTGATAGGGGTGGCTGTAGGCCTGGTTTTTGGCGCTATCCCTGGTTTGACCGCAGCCCTTGGCGTATCCTTGGCTCTTCCCTTTACTTTTATTTTGTCACCCCATCAGGGCTTGTCTGTACTCATTGGAATTTACGTGGGCGGAATTTCCGGTGCGCTGATTGCCTCAATTCTCTTGAATATACCAGGTTCCTCGGCAACGATTGTCACTTGCTTTGATGGGTATCCCATGGCCAAGCAGGGGAAGGCCCAAAAGGCATTGAGCGTCGCAATATTTGCCTCATTGATAGGTGGACTGGTAAGTGCCTTGGCACTTATTTTCCTCTCGCCCATCATTGTGAGAGTGGCACTGCTGTTTGGCCCTTGGGAGTATTTTGCCATGGGAATTATGGGACTGAGCGTGGTGGTTTCTCTTTGTAGCAAAGACATGATCAACGGTTTTATGGCCGCCATTATTGGCGCTTTGATCGCCATGGTTGGCATTGATCCGGTTTCCGCTGCCCAACGATTCACCTTTGGACAATGGCAGTTGAGCGCCGGCTTTGCGCTTCTGCCAACCTTAATGGGCCTATTTGCCTTTTCAGAAATCCTTGTGCAGTTGCATTCGCTGAAAGATAAGGGAGAGGGCTTCAAGGTAGAAAAACTTTCCATGAAGATGCCGCTGCACTTACTGAAAGAGTTTCCAAAGGATTTCGCGATTGGCACCTTCGTAGGTTCCTTTGTAGGTGTGCTACCGGGGGTAGGACAAAGTACAGCTTCTCTGCTCGCTTACAATCAAGCGCGTTTTGCCTCAAAGAACCCAGAAAAGTTCGGAACCGGATGCGAGGAGGGACTGATTTCCTCCGAGACCGCAAACAACGCTTGTTGTGGAGGCTCCCTGGTTCCTACAATGACCCTTGGTATACCCGGTGACCTGGTGACAGCCATTCTTCTGGGTGGACTCATTGTGCACGGTTTACAGCCGGGCCCCCTGCTCTTTGCGAATTCTCCGGATGTTGTAGGTGTTGTGTTTATCACCTACTTCCTCTCCAACGTCATTATGTACGTGATGTTGCTGGGCCTGATCGGGGTCTTCGCAAAGATGATTGAAGTTCCCAAACAGTGTTTGTATCCAATATTACTGCTGATGTGCGTAGTGGGTACCTTTGCTGTGAACAGCAGATTGTTCGATAGTTATGTGCTGCTGGGAATCGGAATTGTTGGGTACTGCTTGGTGCGCGATGACTTTTCACTTCCCCCCATTGTGTTAGGATATGTTCTAGGTCCCATCATAGAGACAAACTTCAGAACAGCCGTTATTACAACGAGAGGGAGCGTCCTCCCGCTGTTCAGCAGACCAATCGCCATGGGCATGTTGCTTTTTGCCACCTTCATGGTATGCTGGCCCTTTGTCCACAAGGCGATAAAGGGGAGAAAAGCGAAGTCTACTGAATAGTTCAAGTTCATATCAAGTCTTACAGCTAAGGTTCTCAAAGGCGCTCATGACGCCTATGGGAACCTTAGTTTTTGCTGTGTTCATCCTGCTTGAAGCTTGGGACAATTCATGGTAAAATGATCAAAGAGCACACTCGACAAAACTGGCCAAAAGCAAGCATTGCAATAAATAAGTAAGCTCAAAAATAAATCAAAAAGGTAGAGCAGCATGACAGAAGCAATGGAAAAAGAATTTTTACCCCTCCGGAAAGCGATCATTGCCGAGGCCTTCAAGAACCTCAATGATAAGCAGTTGGAAGCCACCTTAGCCACTGAAGGGCCCTTGCTTCTCCTGGCTGGTGCTGGCAGCGGCAAGACCACGGTGCTCATCAATCGGATCGCGAACCTGATCCTCTACGGTTCCGCCTCCGATACGGATCGAATGCCAGAGGGCTTAACCGCCTCAGACCTGGCCTTTCTTCGCCTCTACTGGGAGAATAAGGGCGACCCCGCCCTCTATCAGGCGGGGGAGGCAAAGGCCCGGGCAATCTGCGCGGAGGAGCTAGTGCGTCCCTGGGAAATTCTGGCGATCACCTTCACCAACAAGGCGGCGGATGAACTGAAAATCCGCTTAGAGAGGCGACTGGGAGAAGCGGCCCGAGACATCTGGGCCATGACCTTCCATTCCGCCTGTGTGCGAATCCTGCGGCGCTACATCGACCGGCTGGGCTACGACAACAGCTTCGCCATCTACGATGCCGCTGACAGCCAGAGCCTCATCAAACGGATACTCGCAGACTTCGACCTAGACGAAAAGACCTATCAACCCCGGCCAATCCTAGCGGAGATCAGCCGGGCCAAAGACGCGCTGCTAGAGCCAGCGGCCTATCAGGCGGCGGCGGAAAAAGAGGGCGACCACCGCAGACGAAAAACGGCGGAAGTCTACACGGAATACGCAAAGCGCCTCCGGGCGGCAGGGGCGGTAGACTTTGACGATCTCCTCTTCCTGACCGTAAAACTCCTCCAGACCAATGAGGAGGTCCGGCGGCACTACCAGCGGCAGTTCCGCTATGTCCTCATCGACGAGTATCAAGATACCAACAATCTCCAATACCTCTTCGCGAGCATCTTAGCTGATGGGCATGGCAACATCTGCGTTGTGGGAGACGATGACCAGAGTATCTACAAGTTCCGGGGTGCCACCATCCAGAACATCCTGAATTTCGAAGAGCAATATCCAGGGGCTCGGACCATTCGGCTAGAGCAAAACTACCGCTCCACAGGGCATATCTTGGAGGCGGCCAACGCGCTAATCAAGAACAATCAAGGCCGCAAGGGCAAACGCCTCTGGACCGATCAAGGCCCAGGAGACAAGCTGACCCACTACACAGCCAGAGACCAAGCAGACGAAGCAAATTACGTGGCAGAACGCATGCTAGAACACTTCGGTGCGGGTGGGGCATGGAGTGACCATGCTGTCCTCTATCGCATGAGCGCCTTCTCCAACCAGTTGGAGTTTGCCATGAAGCGAAATGGCATCCCCTACAAAGTGGTGGGTGGGATGCGCTTCTTCGACTACGCCGAAATTAAAGATGTTCTGGCCTATTTAGCTGTCCTCATAAACCCTGCCGACGACCTGCGGCTCTTGCGCATCATCAACGTCCCCGCCCGGGGAATCGGGGGGACCAGTGTGGAGCGCTTGCGGGAAGCGGCTCTACGGTCTGGCCGTTCTGTCTACGAGACCATCCAAAACCCAGAAGAGGTTTCAGACCTCGGGCGCACGGCGACAAAGCTACAGCAGTTTGCGGCCCTCCTCCGAGACCTCAGGGAGAAAGTCCAGATCATGCCTCTCGATGCCTTCTACGATCACCTCTTAGATGTCACCGGCTACCTCGCCATGCTCCGGGAGAAATCAGACGAAAACCTAGCCCGGATCGAGCACGTCCAAGAACTCAAGAGCACCATCGCTGTCTACATCGAGCGAAGTGAAACTGGCACCCTAGCGG
>Ga0131853_10016477_pt1 | contig 13488 bp, 10 predicted proteins | sample TergutLab28metaG_FD_92764 | JGI IMG/M metagenome (GOLD analysis project Ga0131853, IMG submission 92764) | Labiotermes labralis P1 segment gut microbial communities from Petit-Saut dam, French Guiana - Lab288 P1 (version 2) (version 2) | ecosystem: Host-associated > Arthropoda: Insects >... | reverse complement strand
GAGTCCCGCACCTTCAGCGAGTACTTACTGGTGCCAGGCTATTCTTCCGCCGAATGCGTTTCGGCAAATGTGTCATTAAAGACACCACTGGTAAAACACATGCGGGGCGCTGCACCCGCACTTTCAATGAATATTCCGCTGGTTTCGGCAATTATGCAATCCGTGTCAGACGACACAATGGCCATTGCACTTGCCAAAGAAGGCGGAATTTCTTTTATTTTTGGCTCTCAATCTGTGGAGTCGCAATCGGCGATGGTACGGCGTGTAAAGCAGTATAAGGCGGGATTTGTACCCAGTTCATCCAACGTTAGACCTGACCAAACATTGGCTGATATCTTGGCTATGAAGGAAAAAACAGGCCATAAAACCGTAGCCGTAACAGAAGACGGCACGGCCCAAGGCCGCTTCGTTGGCATGGTAACAGACAAGGATTACCGCATAACAAGAATGACCCCGGAAACCCTTGTTTCCGAGTTTATGGTACCGCTGGAAAAACTGGTATATGCCGAGGATGGCGCGACCCTAAGCCAATGTAACGATATAATCTGGAGCAATAAAATAAACGCTTTGCCAGTAATTGATAAAGAAGGCCGTCTGACGGCATTCGTATTCCGCAAAGACTATTCTACTCACAAGGATAACCCTCTGGCTCTTCTGGACGGCAAAAAACGTTACGTTGTAGGTGCCGGGATAAACACTCACGACTACGCTGAGCGAATCCCTGCCCTTGTTGAAGCCGGTGCGGATGTGCTGTGTATAGACTCATCGGAAGGCTTTACCGAATGGCAGCGCCGTACCATTCAATTTGTGCGGGACAAGTATGGTGACGAAGTAAAAATAGGCGCGGGCAATGTTGTATGCAGGGAGGGCTTCCGCTTTCTAGCAGAGGCTGGTGCGGACTTTGTGAAGGTAGGCATAGGGCCTGCCGCGATTTGCATAACAAGGGAAGCTAAAGGGATAGGCCGCGGTCAGGCAACATCACTTATAGATGTTTCACAGGCCCGTGATGAGTATTTCAAGGAAACCGGGATTTATATCCCAATATGCTCGGACGGGGGTATTGCGCAGGATTATCATATTACGCTGGCCCTTGCCATGGGCGCGGATTTCTGCATGCAGGGCCGCTACTTTGCCCGCTTTGACGAAAGCCCTACAAACCGCGTAATGATAGGTGGCAACTATATGAAAGAATATTGGGGAGAAGGAACCGAACGTGCCCGTAATTGGCAGCGTTACGAGACGGGCGGCGCACTTCCCTTCGAAGAAGGCGTAGATGCCTATGTGCCATACGCGGGTAGCCTGCGTGAAAATTTAGCCACAACCTTAAACAAAATTAAAGCCACAATGTGCAATTGCGGCGCGTTAACCATACGCGAACTGCAAGAAAAAGCCCGCCTTACCAGAGTATCACCCAGTAGTATAATAGAAGGCGGCGCACACGATGTTTATTTGAAGGACACCTATGGAAACCAGCGTACCTGATGAAAATTTGAACGATGAATTTTTCATGGCCGAAGCCCTGAAAGAAGCCCAGCGTGCCTTTGATATGGGTGAAGTACCGATAGGCTGCGTAATTACACAAGGTGGCAAAATAATAGCCCGCGCTGCCAACGAGCGTACAACTAGAGGCAATGCACTGTATCACGCTGAAATATTAGCCATAAACGCCGCCTGCGAAGCCATAGGCGACTGGCGGCTGGAGGACTGCCGCCTTTATGTAACTATAGAGCCCTGCGCAATGTGTGCCGGGGCAATAGTGCAAGCGCGTATACCCGTGGTGGTATACGGCGCCAAAAATCCCAAGGCCGGGTGTGCGGGGTCTATTCTTAATATATTGGATGAACCACGGTTTAACCATCAATCGCAGATAGTGAGTGGCATATGTGAAAACGAATGTGCTAGGCTTATGAAAGAGTTTTTTTTGCGGTTTAGGAAGTGATGAAATGCTGTATTACAAGTGATGCCTATATCGCGCGGCGGCGTAAACGGATGGCAGATGAGAAAGAGCGTACAAAGGCGCTTATGCCTTAGCGGATACGCAACGACACATGTGTGGCATATTCGTGGCTAATGCTATCAAAAATGCTGCTATAGTATTGCCACATATCACTATCAATTTGATCATAAGCCCCTATCGACATAAAGTAATCTCTTAATGTCTCAAAATCTGTAAGGAACACAAACATCAATGTGTAAGTGCCTTTGCTAAGTTCTAAGCCAAATGACATACTAAACTCATCCCCGGCCCACCAAAATCCCCAATTCCCTTCACTATCATAAACACGAAAAACAGTGACGAAGCCCTGCCCTTGTACATTAACATTAAAAAAATGAAATCGCTCTTCATCTGCTTCGAAAGTGTGCATCAATCGTTGTTCGACCCGTACATCATCAACCGAAACTGATACGTTAAACAAACTAGGCAGTTCATAAGGAACGAACATAGTAATAACAAAAACAGCTACGGCCATAGCCAATAGTCCTGCAGCCACAAATGAGGGGGCATTATGTCGTCCATGCGTCTTTTTAAGATAGTATGGAGTGCCGGCCGGCTTTGCATTGGCATCACGGCCCATTTCATCAATATCTGTTCTGTTATTCTCGCTCCCAATAGCACGGAAATATATTAAAGGGTTAAGTTCTACCCCTCTCGCAAACGCAAAAATAGTAAACGCGCCAGTTAACAAAAGAGACGTGAGCGCAATAAAAAGCGGATGATAGCCAGTTACATATAAAAACCTCCAGACATCCTCCCCCATAGATAAAGCATCAAACATCGCTATAATAGGAAAAACCACCCATATAACCATGGTAGCTGCCAACGATAAAACTGCCGCACTAAAGCATAGCCGATATGCAAGTGGTTTGCTTCCTCTTTTATAAAAACAAATGGCTATCATGCCAATTGCTACAGGCAGTAACGTCCCTCCAGAAATATATAAAGCAAGGCCAAAGTCCGTAAAATTAGCGTTTACAACCCGCACATGGGCATTGAAATTCCAAAAAACGAAGCTTTCAACCGTGCCACCGTATGCGATACCTACAAGCGCATGGCCTGCTTCGTGCAAAAATGTGTATATGAAGAACCATAATATCGTGAAAATAATAACGATAGATACAGAACGTGATATTTTGGTTTGTGCGGGCTTTCTCAATGATTCATTTTCCACTTCGCTTGCTCCTCCTTTTTTACTATCAAAATCGGACAATTTGACAATTTTTACACCGCATTATAACATGCAGATGATTTCAAATACGCAGTCTAATATTTTGTCACAAAATTGAAACCATCTGCCGTCATTCACCGGCGGTAATAAAAGGAGCGATATCATGCCAATCCCAACCCCTCATATCTTAGCCAAAGAAGGCGAGTTCGCAAAAACAGTATTAATGCCGGGCGACCCGTTGCGTGCGCAGTTCATAGCGGAAAATTACCTAGACAGCCCCGCCCTTGTAAGCCAAGTGCGCGGGATGCTGGCCTACACCGGCACATATAAAGGTAAGCCCGTATCCGTGATGGGCAGCGGTATGGGTGTGCCATCTATGGGCATATATTCATATGAGTTGTTCAACTTCTACGATGTGGAAAATATCGTACGTATAGGGTCTGCTGGGGCAATTTCACTTGAACTAGACTTAGGCGATATAGTTATGGGCCTAGGTGCTTGTACTGACTCCAACTATCCTGCAATCTATGGGCGCCCACCGGGCCTTTTTGCACCAACCGCATCATATGACCTGATGCAAAAAGCTACTAATTCTGCGGATAAGCTGGGCGTCAGGCTTATTGCGGGCAATATCCTAACAACAGACGCCTTTTACACAGACGATGACCTTGTAAACGCAAAAGCATGGCAGCGGATGGGCATACTGGCCGTAGAAATGGAAGCCGCCGCCCTATACACCAATGCCGCGCTTGCAGGCAAAAACGGCCTGTGTATATGTACAATTTCAGACACACTGTTCACCGGCAAGGCCATGTCTGCCGAGGCTCGCCAAACCTCATTCACACAAATGATGGAACTGGCATTGGGGATGTTATAAACCGTATGACAAAAATCAGCTATCTTAGAAAACGATTGCGTGAAGAATACAAAAAGCGCAACCTGCCAGAGGCAGCAGACATAGGCAATGCCCTGCTTAACGAGCATACGGCCAACCGCCTAAGAAGCCAAGGCTACGCCAACGACCTATTCAATGTAGCCTTAGTTTACGATGAACTTGAGGAGTTTGAACAGGCCGCATCTATGTATATTGCGTCTATACGGCATATCTGCGGGCATGGCTGCCGCGCCGCAGTGCATACCATTTTCCTGCATAGCCTAAATAATGCGGATTGCCTTGCACTGTCTATGCGTTTTAATAATTTAGCAGGTATAATTGCCAAATTGGGCGACTATGAACAAGCCCGCGAGATGTATAAGTGGGTACGCAGTCTAAACTCGCGTTTAAAACATGAGGATATCTATGAAGATGCGGTAACCAGTAACCTATACAACATGGGCAACGTAACCGTAAGACTTAATTCATTGAATGAGGCACAAGACCTGCATGACCAAGCACTAACGCGCCTTTCACTACTTAATGGCTCGCCGGAAGATATAATAAACAGCCTGCATTCCATTGCCCATATACATGAAAAAAAGGGCGACTATAATGAGGCCATCCACTCCGCGGGAAATGCTGCAGAACATGCAGCAGAACACGCCGGAGGCATGGTACTGGCAACGGCTCACTACTATCTTGCCGGGCTTCATGAAGCCAATGGTGAAGACATAGAGGCCTTGGATTTGTATGAAAAAGTGCTTGAAGAAATATCACCGTCAAGCTGTATGCGCCGCGATTATATGATTGTACTTGGCCGCCGTGCTAACTTAGTATGTAAAATGGGAGATACAAAAGAAGCAATAGAGTACTACGAAGAAGTACTTGATATATACAACCGCTTGACAGGCTTAGACTTAGAAAATATAGATGATGCTTTCTACCCCACCTGTATAAGAAATATGGCAGAACTTTATCTGGAAAACGGTGATTACGATAAACTGGCGAACATGCTGGTAAGCGTTCTGGCTCAGCCTCCGAAACACCTTGGCTTAGACCTGTCCGGAATAGAAAACGCGATTACAGAACTAGCGTTTGATGAGGAAACAATAGAATTGTTGAAAGAGGCACTAAGGGATGCAAGAGCGTACGATTCTGTCCGTGAAATGATAAATAGATGGCAGAAGAGATATGAGCAAGAGTAAATCATTGGTCAAAAGTTTTCTAAAACCTGCTTTATCCATAGTTTCGGGTGCAAACACTTGCACCCGAAACTATGCTGTACCCTTTGTATGATAATTAAATAGAAACGTATTCCCATGCTACAGCTTCCTAAGTGCCGAAGCCAACTGGTCTGGGCAGGAGGTAGGCCTGTTATGACAACGAATCCCGCTACATATCTCTATAACCTCCTCAGGCCTGCGTCCTTTGGCAAACTGCGCAATCCCTTTTAAGCTGCCATTGCAGCCAGACATGAACTCTACACCTTTTATAACATCTCCATCCATCTCGATGTGAATCTCTTTACTGCACACGCCTTCAGTCTTGTAAATCATACATACCTCCCGTTTTCTTATGAAATAATATTGATACATAAACGTAGCGCTAATGTAACAAAAAGCCCTTCTCAATACCGCGCATCCATTGTTATAATGTCATGTAAATAAATTCGCGTCAGAAGTATATCATAATGTCGTTTCGAATGAAATTTAAAAGCGAAATGGCTGGGAGATTACATGCGATACAAAGAAAAATTAGCCCAAGAAAATATTTTAAAACTCCGCGCCCTTCTAAAGGAACTTCCTGCTTTTATGGAAGACTACTTCCGCAGTTTAAGCGACCAAACCGCTTACTTGACGCGGATTGGCTACGCTTTGGATTATAAGATTTTTTTTAGATATTTATCAAAAGAGGTACTTGACGGTACACCAATATCATCTATCACAGTAAATGATATCGAAAAATTGACCGCCACGGATATAGAGGCGTTTATGGAGTATCTTACATACTATATTCCGGTGCATGACCAAAACGCCCAAATCACCAACGAAGCCAAGGGTAAGTCACGTAAACTTGCGGCAATACGCGGATTGTTCCGTTACTTGTACAGTAAAGGCAAAATATCTGCCAATCCGGCAGAACTTGTGGGCTTCCCCAAAATAAGCGAAAAATCTATAACAACATTAGAGCCTGACGAAATAGCTAAGCTGTTAGACGAAATAGACGGAGGCGAAAAACTGTCTCCGCAACAAAAACGATTTCATGGGCAAACTAAATTAAGAGACGCGGCAATAATCACAATGCTGCTTGGGACAGGTATGAGAGTTTCTGAATGCGTGGGCATTGATTTAGATCATATAGATTTTGAAGTAAACGGGCTTGTGGTAACACGCAAAGGCGGCAATGAGATGATTTTATACTTTGGCCGCGAAGTTGAAGCAGCATTAAAGTCATACTTGGAAGTGCGTAAGGACGCAGATGTGCAAGCCGGCCACGAAGGAGCCCTATTTTTATCTTTACAAAACCGCCGCATTACCGCAAGGGCAGTACAAAACTTAGTAAAAAAGTACGCTTCTTTAGTAACGCGGTTAAAAAATATTTCACCACATAAACTACGCAGTACCTTTGGTACCCAGCTTTATACCGAAACCAGTGACATTTACTTAGTAGCCAATGTACTGGGGCATGCGGATGTTAACACAACCCGTAAACATTATGCTAAAATGGATGATAGTTATCGAAGGCGTGCTGCTAACGCTGTAAAACTGAGGGAATAGGCATCATCCCCTAAGTTGCGAAAACCAATAACGCATGGTAGTATCGAATATACAATTAACTCGGAAGGAGTTTTGACCATGGAACAATTCACATTTGTAAAACGCGGGTACGACCCCGAAGAGGTTGATAAATATATCACCACCCTTGAGCAGGTAATCAAAAGCTACAAGGACAAGGATAACGCAATCAAAAACGCAATCATAAGCGCCCAAAGGACTGCCGAGGACGTTGTAAAAAACGCCCAAGCAGAGGCCGTGTCATATAAGGCACAAATGGGCGAGCAGCTGGTAGGAATGCGCGGCGCACTTGACAGTCAGCGCGCAAACCTGCAAAATTTCCAAAATGCCAGCGCTAATGTAATACGAAGATGCATGCAAGAGTTAGAACAGTTTGATATGAGCGCAGTGTTCGCTGGAATAGACGAAATGGACGCGGCCATCGCGGCACTCCAAGGTTTAGAAACGATGAGTAAAGACCGGCTTATGCCAAACCAAAGCATGGAGCCAAGAAGTATGCAAAGAGACACTATGCAAGATTTTAATGCTGTACGCGCCCCAGAGCCACGTGAACGAGACATGGGCTATCAATCACGTGATATGTCTCGAGAAGCCGCCCCCGCGCCCATGCGTGAAACAATGCGCCCCCATAGTCCAAGCCCTGACCCATATGGGGTACTACGCGACACAAGAGATACACGTAGCCTTGATGCGGACCGCCCCGTACGCGATGTTCTGCGAGATACAGGAATGGATATGATGCGTACCCGTCCCGCCCCCGCAGCGCCTGCCCCGCAGCATGAACCCATGCGTGACACAAGAGAAATGATGGTTCCAGACCAGCAATATGCTCCAGCCCCCCGTGAGGCTATGTATGACCCAATGCGCGACACCGGGCGTGATATGAATATGATGCGTGACGACAGCCGTGATATGATGCGTCCACCCGCACCAATGCGGGAATACGCCCCGGTCCCCGAGCAGCCTAGAGAACTTATCCGCGATACAAGGCCAAGAAGTGACTTTGGCCGCGATATTAGAAGAGACTATGGCCGTGACATGAGAAGCGACAGCGGTCGTGATGTTAGAAGAGACGAGTATCCTCAATCAAGACCTGATGGCAGGGAATTAACGCGGGAAATGCCACGCCAGTACGCACCAGACCCAGACAATTATGACGATCAAAACCTGCTTCCACCGGTTGCTTCACTTATGTAGCTTTATGTAAGCCAAGCGTAAACTAAGCGTAAGCGAAATGTCACCTATAAAAGCCCCTCACATGGTATATTTCATATATACAAATGAGGGGCTTTTCATATGCCCTTACATACTAAGGAGGCAATATATGACAACGCCAAAAGCACTAACGGTAATTTTCTCACAAGATGCCGCGGGAATTCGCACTCCAGATAAAAGAATAAGAATCGGCCAAGGCCGGGACATTAAAAGAAGTGTGCGCGGCCTTAGAAGTGACACTGGCAGGGAAATAAAGCGAATCAATACGAAAATTGTAAATTTGTAAAGAAAATGTAATATTACGGCTAAGTTGCAGTCCTTCGAATGGTGTATGATTGATATCCCCCACGAAGGGCTGTATTTTATTTGTGAAAAAGAACATATCCAAAGGAACTTTGGTAGATAATAGCCGTTAGAACGGTTAGAATATTTTTAGCCTTTGGAACCACGCACAAATAATCGTTCCGTTTCAAATCCGCCCTGCCTATCGGGGGGACGGTTTTCAACCGGAATGCCTGTATTACACATATGAGGCCTGCAAAGGCCAAAATAAAAGGAGGATGTAATGAGAAAGTCAAGGAGTTTATTAGCACTAACACTGGCATTTATAATGGTGTTGGGACTTATGCCTACAACATTTGCTACACGAGCATATGCCAGTACTAATCCCCCGCCAATAACCGTAACAGTTAACGGTCAGCTGGTACATTTCCCGGATCAGCAGCCGGTAATTATTGATCCGGGTCATACACTGGTACCCGTACGCGGTGTTTTTGAACTGATGGGCTTTGAAGTTACATTTGATGACGTACAGCGTATTGCAAGGCTGGTGAGGCATGATTTCACCGTTGTTATCCCTGCTGCCGGTTCGTCATTTGTAGTAAACAATGTAATTATCACCCCTGAAGCACCACAGCGGATTATAAACGACAGGATGATGCTTCCCGCAAGGGCAGTAGCAGAGGCTGTAGGCGGGATTGTCGGTTTTGACTTTACCGCAACTCACCGCAGGGTAATTATAACAACACCCAATATGCCTACTACTTCCCCAACGCCTTCGCCAACACCTTCACCTACGCCCGCACCCACGGCAACACCTGTACCGTTGCTGACTGCGGCCCCTAGATTTGAAGGGTCAGCTGGGTTTGCGCTGGGTGGAAACGCAGATATGGCTGGTAACCGCTATCCTAATTCGATATGGGGTGGAGGTCATTCTCAGCACAATTTAATAGTAGGCGGCAGCGGGTTTGCCACCCTTACAGGCAGAATAGGCCGCCTAGATGGCTCTGGTGCCGGTGCCAGAACAATAAGATTTATTGGCGATGGGCATGAGGTATTGGCTACCTATACGGTATCGGGCTATACATTTGCCCCGATAAATATAGCTGTTGATATCCGTAATATCACGATTTTAAGGATAGAGATTGAAGCCCCCGGTAACGACGGCGTGTCTATTGTTTTTGGGACACCGATGATTCATCGTACTCAGGCAACCGCACCTATACCATCACCAAGACCAACGCCAACACCTGCACCAACGCCTGCACCACTATTGGCAGCTGCGCCGCGTGTGACCGGTGTATCCGGGCTTGGTTTTGACGCCCGCGCCTATATAGGAAACGTTCCCCACACCCGTGCGATATGGGGTGGCGGATGGTCTACCCATAATCTAGGCGGGCGCTTTGCTACCTTGACTGCCATTATTGGGCCGCAAGCAGGCCATCATGGTACGGAAACGCGTTCGATCAGGTTCACAGGCGATGGTGTCCATCTAGGGACATTCCAAGTAACGGCAGGGAGTGCCGCCCAAACAATATCTGTGGATGTGCGCGGTAGAACAACCCTAACAATAGAGCTGGACACTCCCGGTGCTAATGGTGTGTCTATAGTACTAGGTAATGCCATATTGCATCCTGCAACCGTTTTAACCACCCCAACACCTGGGGCTACTCCCGCACCGCTATTGGCAGCTGCGCCGCGCGTAACCGGTGTATCCGGGCTTGGCTTTGATGGCCGTGCCTATATAGGAAGCGTTCCTCACACCCGTGCAATATGGGGCGGCGGATGGTCTACCCATAATCTAGGCGGGCGCTTTGCTACCTTGACTGCCATAATTGGGCCGCAAGCAGGCCATCATGGTACGGAAACACGCTCTATCAGGTTCACGGGCGATGGCGTCCACCTAGGAACATTCCAAGTAACGGCAGGAAGTGCCGCCCAAACAATATCTGTGGATGTACGCGGCAGAACAAACCTAACAATAGAACTGGACAGCCCCGGTGCCAATGGCGTATCGATAGTACTAGGCAATGCAATCCTGCATCCTACAGCTGTCACTCCATCCCCGACCCCGGCACCAACGGTGGCACCGCTTTTGACAGGCGCGCCGCGTGTATCTGGGGAGCCTGCTTGGACTGCGGCCACCGGTTTTGGTGCAACCGCGCATATGCAAGGTTTGCCGCATACTAGCGCACTGTGGAACAATACCGTTACAAATGTATGGTCTACCCATCATTTGAACGGGCGCTTTGCTACCCTAACCGGCCTTGTTGGCCGTTTGGATGGGTCTGGCTCGGAGCCGCGCTCTATTAGATTCGTTGGAGACGGGGTGCTTCTTCATACTGCTACGGTAACAGGCACATCTGTTCCTACAACTATTAGTATAAATGTTCAAAATATACAAACTTTAAGAATTGAAATTGATTCACCTGTTCCTAACGGGGCATCTGCTGTATTTGCGAGTGCCACACTGCATCCAACAGTAGTAACAGCAACGCCTACTCCCACACCTACGCCGGTACCCGGCCCGCTTTTAACTGTTGCTCCTCGTGTTGATGGTACGCCTGGTTGGAATGCCGCACTAGGCTTTGGCAACACAACGCATATGCAGGGTATCCCATACACCAACGCTATATGGAATGCTACAGGCGCAATGGCATGGTCATCACACAATTTAAATAGGAACTTTGCCACCCTAACAGCTATAATAGGCCGCCAAGACGGTGCCTTTGGCGTAGAGCCACGCACCATTAGGTTTATTGGTGACGGCGGTGTTGACCTTGGAACACATGTTGTAAGCGGAAACGATGCAATTAGACAGGTAAGCATAGATGTCCGCAATGTGAACACATTAAGGATAGAGATTTCCGCCCCCGGCCCCCACGGTGTATCAATAGTACTGGCTAACGCTACATTAGAAGGCTGGACTGTTGCCACTACACCAACACCTCTGGTTAATGTTACACGTATAGGTGGAACCGGAAGCTTTGGTCAGCAGCCCGGCCATACAGTTGTGTTGGGTGGTGTAACGCATCACAACTCTTTATTGGGCGGAGGGTATACCGTTCACCGCCTTAACCGCCAGTTCACTTACTTCGATGCAACCATTGGCCGCGCCGACGTGGCGGGCAATGAAAGCAGATATGTACGAATATATGGCGATGGACATTTATTGCATTATACGCGTGTATACGGGCCGCATTTTACGCCACGGCAGATATCTATAAATGTAAGAAATGTACAGGATTTAAGGGTGCAGGTAACGGATACTGGCGCACACGGAGTTACTCCGGTTGTAGGTAGCCCACGGCTTAGATAGTTATGTAAGTGATATGTAAAAAGGGGTTGTCCATCAAAGTTGGACAACCCCTTTTTTATGTTAATATTATTCTGCTTGTTTACCCAAGAAGCCAGCTGCGGCTTGGGCTAGTTTACTCTCAACATCACCCATTTTCTTGCTGGTTGAAAGTAATACTACTGCACCTATAACATCGCCTTCGGCTATTATTGGAGCGATTAACTCGTTAACATATAATTCTGGGTCGTCATCTCTTAAGATGGGTATAAAGGATGACTCTGTGCGGGATGCGATAATTATCCTGCGATGCTCCAGACTCTTTTCTAACTCGTTTGATATGTTCTTATCCAAGAATCTCTTTTCTGGAGCGCCGGAAACAGCTATTATTTCATCTTTGTCTATAATACACGCGATATGGCCTGAAGATTGGCACAGATTATCTGCGTAGTCTTTGGCTAATGCGCCAAGTTCCCCAACTAGGGAATACTTCTTTAAAATAATCGACCCTTCACTGTCTGTGAAAATTTCTAATGGGTCACCTTCGCGTATGCGCAGGGTTCTGCGGATTTCTTTGGGGATAACTACCCTTCCTAGCCCGTCTATACGACGTACAATGCCAGTTGCTTTCATTTTGTTCCTCCTTATGGTATAGATGTTTTTTGGCAACACTGCCTTACGATCCCTATTATCCCATAAAATAGCATAATTGTCTAGTGCTATGCAGCATTCGACAATATTACATATTAGTTACAAAAAATAATAAAGGCCGAGATCCCCCACCACGAGAATCCCGACCTTTAATATACAAAATGCCTTAAATCATAACAAAAAAGCTTAGTAATTAATAATATGAACAACTTTACAAAGAGCGTATAAAATTAATAAAAGATGTTTTCTTACCATTGTGGTAGTTAAAACCGGTGGCACTTTTGCACCCATAATGCCGCATCCAAAAACACATGTGGAAGCAAACTAACCTAGCGGTTTAACCTTAAAATACATGGATGCATTGCTTAGTCAGGTCATAGGCATCCCTCCTGAAGTTATAACAAATCTCATGATTGCATCTGTCTTATGACAAAATGCAATTAATTATGGAAACACACAACTATATAATACATTTATTTTGATAATTGTCAAGTGTAAATTGTTGGTATATTCGAGAGGGCATTCTAGCACACAATTGCCAATCCGCTGCCAGCAAGCATTAGCCATGATTGGCTGGGAAGCCACCGTACACTTTTTTTGCTTGAGAATACCATAACCCATGCGGCCTATGCCATCATTGCGGCGAACATGCCTACCCCGGCAATATCCCCAATGATTTTGAGAAGGCCAGTAACGTGCTCTAGAAATGCTGATGTCCGCTGGGAGAATGCAAGTTCGGACGCGCCTGCGAATAGAATTGCGCACACCAGTACTACAAAAAGCGGCTGGCGCGCAATACCTTAGTTCCAGAAACCCGCCAGCTATAGCTAAAATTACTGTTCTGGATAGCAGCACAATATAGGGGTTGTGCTGTGAAGGGTGTAAATAACACCAATAATGTTTAATAAAAACGTTACTTGCGCTTAATTATATCATTTTTCCTTATGTCTACTAATTTTTTCATACATTCAACTGTATCTGCATTGGGATTTACCAAAAGCAAATTTGATTGGCAAGTGTTTTCAAAATCTTTACCAAAAACTTTAGTGTTGGTTGCAGGGGTACATCCTTTGCCGCAATTTCCGCATGGTGATACATGCGTCCATGCAAACTCTTTGATACATTCATCTATTGGGGTTTCCGCATATTCGCCAATATTATCCACCCCAAACCACATAGTCCATGGTCCGGGAAAATCATCCGAACCAT
>Ga0131853_10016476_pt1 | contig 13489 bp, 14 predicted proteins | sample TergutLab28metaG_FD_92764 | JGI IMG/M metagenome (GOLD analysis project Ga0131853, IMG submission 92764) | Labiotermes labralis P1 segment gut microbial communities from Petit-Saut dam, French Guiana - Lab288 P1 (version 2) (version 2) | ecosystem: Host-associated > Arthropoda: Insects >... | reverse complement strand
TGCTCCTGCATACCAGACTGTCATCTACACAGAGTGACATAAACCAGGTGTCGCATTGATACAATAATTCTCCTGATGATGGGCACATGGCTGCCCGAAACACGTAGAGAATAGAACTAAACATACATGAAAAATTGTGCGTCAAGCTGGTTATTTACAAGGATCATACCAGGATGCACGGTCAACAAAACATATAATTCAACAATGGGAACTTTATATGAAGCCCTATGTACATTGTGATATCTCGCTGAACTCCCCGTAGAATTTGAAGCATGTCAGACAATAGTTGTAGAGAAAATCCAAACACACATTTTATGTTCTCTAACTTTTCTCCCGAAAATGTGCCTTTCGTGAAATTATGTGGAAAAATATGGAAGCGTCAGACAAGCCACGGATGAGAATTTATAATACGGCGTATGCGCTTTGCATGCTGGATAGTTAATGCTATAGATATACATTGAAAATTTGTAGTACCTCTTGATTTTCCACGTCAGTAGTGGTTACGCGAACGCGCCTCAATGTTACGTTTATACGGACATTGGCTGTCTTGTTAAATACAGACACGTTCGAACGGAAGTTCATTAGTGGCTACAGGCTGATATCGAAGGGTATGGGGACTTTGACCTTAGTGGAGGGGTAACAAACGAGACTTTATGGGAAAAGTTTATATGAGTAGTAAAGTGGTGAGAAGTGAAGGGCTGGGGTGAAAGCGTGAGTACAATATGTGTGGGAAAATATACTGGAAACTGTATACAGTGCTGTCTTATCGTGGTGTTGTTTACCTTTTGTACATATATTTTAAGATATCGTGTGTATTGTTGTTAGTTGTCTTGTTTGTATTGTTGTAGTTGTATTGTGTGTATTGTTGTCATCTTATGTGTATTTTCTATGCAATATGTGCATTACTGTTTTTACTTTAGATGCCGGACTGCTGGCTAGAAGTCAGTATTCGGAAAGTCCTGCGACCGGCCACCTCGACACAGGTTTTTCTTGGTTTCCCTGTGTCCATAAGCAAATGCTGAGATGGTTCGCAAGATTCCAAGTTGCCACTACATGCTTCTCATGTATTCCTCCCGACTTAAATTTATTAGTAACCAATTTCATATTTTGTATACACGTAAAATAACCACTGCCACCGGTTGACAACCCAATTGCAGTTAATAAATATTATTATTATTATCATCATCATCATCGAATTGTTCACTTCTCAGCTTTGGCTGGGAAATATTCACCTATCCTGGGATGTAGTAATCAACAGGATTAGGCTCGGTGGTCTTACTTGTATTTTAACAAGTTTCTCACAATTGAACATGTGCGAAGAATTACACATTTTTTCAGTTGTATTTATGTATTGGGGTGCAGGTTAAGTTTTGTTAGACTTTGTGATAGTGACTTTGGAATTACTCCCATCGATGATATTACCATCGGGATCACTTGTGCTGCCTTTTGCTTCCACATAGCACATATTTCATTCGCCAGTTCTTGGTACTTGTTTTGCTTGTCGGTTATCGTTTTGGCGAGATTATGTGTATTTGGAACAACTATGTCTACCAAAAGGTATTTTTGTTTTCTTATTCATAAAAGTTATGTCAGATCGATTATAAGTTATTGTTTTGTTCTTAAGTATGCTGCGATTCCAGTACAGCTTGAAATTTTCATTCTCCAGTACATTGGCTGGTGTGTACTTATAATATGGACTTTTATCGTCAATCAGTTCGGCTGTTCTGCCATTTTCTGATGGATAATTTTGGCTAGTCCATCATGTCTCTTTACATACTCGGTATATGAGCCAAGTTCGGGGTGAGTTTGTCTTCGTGAAGACTGGAATAAAACATACAGCTACCTTTAAGTAACGTATATTGGAATTATAATCTGGTTATATCACCACGTGTGGTAATGTGTTGTTAAACATCCTGTAAGCCGTCACGTTCATCATGCAGCGAGGTCACTCTTTGCGTCACGTAGAGTGGGAGAGACCACTCATGCTTATTTTTACAGCGGATACAGTGGCCATTAACAATAATTTTAAGCAATTGCTATTATATTATTAACCTGTGTAATGTTATGGCTTAAACTGTGTTATTATTGTTGCGAAGTGTGCGTCGCAATACGACGCCACATAATCTAGGGGGAAATACAGAATTTTTAGTTGGAAAGCTCTTAAGTAAGAAGCCACTTAGCTAATCTTGATAAATATGATGTCATACCATTAACCTTTTGGCGCCTAGTGTCAACTATAGTGGTCGTACCGCACCGCTAACCTCTAAAGTTGCATTTTATGTATTTATTCAATAAATATAGGTACCGAATATTTGAAACATGGTGTATACTCTGTTTTTTTCCTCTTCAAAATGCAGTTTGTTTCATAATTCTAACTTGTTTCGTTCCTGTATTATTCACATTTTTTATACAGGGTGTGCTAAAATTAATTATAAACAGGGTGTGCTAAAATTAAAAAAATAATTCCGGCGCCAAAAGGTTAAAGTATATCTAAAAGGAATACGATGTGATAAGGCACACTAATGTTTGGATCTTCTGAATACGATAAGAAATCATAGTCCTTTAAATGCGGGGAATTTATTGACCACATAGGCGATATTTGTTTTCTCACGACGTATTCTGCTCTGTGGAGTTACGTATTACCAAACTTTCCGGAAGTTATTTTAATTTTACATGGTAATTGGTGTTAAATATTGTTCCAATATATTCATACATGACCCGTTTCTTAATTTGCCACTTTTTTCTACACATTTCCCTATCGTGGTAACACGTAGTAGGTTCAAACGTTTCCCAGAATTCCCTGGTATAATTTACATGTATTACTACTGTGAATAAAGATATCCTTCTTCGCTTTAGGGATGCGGTCAGACGGAAACGCCCCGAAAAATGGAAAACCAACAGTTGGTTTCCCTTCACGACAGTGTTCCAACACGCAGGTCGGTGTTGGTCAAGGATTTCTTAGTAAAGAATAATGTAACAACACCAGTGCTTCTTCTTGTCTGGCTCCAGCTGATTGTTACCTGGTCCTTCGAATGAAATCAGCATTGAAGGGACGTCGCTCTTATGATACTACTGACATCATTAATAATGCGACGGAAGAGCTGAAAAGGCTTTCACACAATGGCTTTCAGGAATGTTTCCATCGCCTTTACAGGCGTTGGCAGAAGTATGTAGTTGCATATGGGAACTATTTTGAAGGAAATTAGGTTATATGATTATACTGTTTTGTATTTCTCAGAGATGAAGCGATTCCGGGCACATTGTAAAGCTACCACGTATGTTGGAAAGCTGTAATTTTCACGTATGTCCCCCTTTCATCACCTTCGCTATACTTTGCATCTGGTATATGTAACAGATAAAACTCTTTTTGTACTTAATTAAGCACACACAATTAAGATGTATTGGGGCAATGGAGGTATACTGCACCCCTTTTATCCTTGAAACAGACGCAATGTGTGATAATTTTTACACACTGGCCTTTTCTGTGCTTTGTTTTATTTTTTGAGATTATGTCATTACCAGCAGAATTATTCATCTGTGTAGCAGGTCCCAACAAATTTAAGTAACATCCCAGTTTTTCTTTTGTATGTTTTTGGATATCGTAGTTAGTACAGTGACCAGACTACGGGCTTGACGATCCGACAGTGACCAGACTACGGGCTTGACGGTCCGGGTTCGAATGCAGGCAGGGGAAAGAGATTTTTCTCTTCGTCATAACCTTCAGACTGGGTCCAGGGCCCACCCATTCTCCTATTCAATGCCTACAGCGGGTTTTTTTTTCCAGGGTTGAAGCCGCCGTGTCTCGAAGTTGGCCATTCACCTCCACCGAGGTTAAGAATGGGTGGAGCTATGCCTCCAGTCCCCATATGCCTTCATTGCGTGGACAGAGACAACTTTATCATATCTTTGTATTTAATACATAATGGAATATAAAGCGGGAAGTCATCTTACTGTGTTTAATTTGTCTGTGGATGCCTGACTAAGTGCGTAACAAAGTTTTATCTGCCGTGAATGAGTATGACGCTCACTGAGGAATGAAGATGGCGTTTGTACTTAACGCTGACTGTATCTGACCACCAGGCTGCTGAGTTAGCAAGTAAATCAGTGTAATATTGGACTGAATTGGACCAGGCAATTGGGTGCACTACACCCACTACAAATCTGGCTGCACCCACTGAGAATTTGCCGCATATCAGAGACAAAAACATGGTGATCAGAAGAGAGCTCCATATAGACAGTACCACCAAGCTGATCCATGAAAAAGACTCGGAAGCGATGGGCAGAGAGAGAACGCTAGCAGCGAATGATGGGTAGGTAGCAAGTTTCGTCTGCTATGGTCCCGAAGCTTCCCCCAGCAACGCGAGTCTTCTTGGGTGTTGTGGCGTGAGTCGGACACCTTCGGCTGCAGTTTGGAAAGCTGGCGCCTCTTTACATCGGCCACGAAGCATGCAGCTGTGATACCCAAACTCGCTCGTTCTAAAAAGTATATATACTCCTATTTGCAAGAGGTATTATGCAGTGTTACAGAACTCATTGTCTAATAAAGTACTAATTTTGTGGTCTTGACAAATGCTGTTTTACGCTTATGCATACATAATGTATATAGACAGTATGTGTATGAGCACATATCATTATATAATTACACGCACCCGCAATGGAAGCCGCTACACCAACTATGTTCATGGTCTGAATTGGACTTTACTGAATTATTGTTTGAAGCATAAGTAAAGTTGTCTTTGCCTTTAATGAAACCCCACGATGTGACGTCATATCGAGAAGTGGAGGTAGGCTTATGGATCTGCGCGTTCTTAGCCTCGGAACTGGATGAAGATGAGTGGTCGGCTTCACGCCCCGGCCGTCTTCCTTCCTTGCACTCGTTGAATAGGGAGCTGTGTGGACCCGGCAGTCGGTCGGGACGCTTTAGAGAGAGAAACATCTCTTGTCTTTGTCGGGAATGGAATCACGACTTCTTGGACTTCCAGTCTGTCATCTGGTCCAGGCCTGCGTTTAGGCGCCAGAAGGGTGACATTCTGAGGGCCCACTATTACTGGGTGCCACAGTACAAAATTCAGTTGTCCGGGCAACCTGGCGGCCGGGATTTGTGTACCCCTGAAGTAGTCGGTGTCCACACACACACACACACACACACACACACACGCACGCACGCATACGCACCCTACGCGGTTTCTTCCCCTTGTTTCTCACTGTTGCTGAAATAAACCTTTCCGTCTTGTACAGGGTCCATATTTTTTATGACAACTGTTGTTTGTCACTTCCTGCCGCCACTCAGCCGCTCGATGTGGACGGTCGGATGACTGGGATGCATTAATACGATAATCAATCCCACAGGAACCGAGAACATATAGTTGCCAGATTTGACACTGCTTATCGTTATTTCGTTTGTGCACGACACTCACATGAATATTATTATTTAATAAATTTTGAGTCGCCATCCGCCCTTTTCCCGTACACAAAATATTTATGTCAATCAACCAGCGATTTGGTTCTCCGTTTACGTGTTCAGAGAAATTTCTTTGTACGAAACTATGTCTGTTCTATATTCTGTATGTAAGCTAACGAGTTATTGTGACTAGGGGCAGGATGTGGAAGTGATAACGGCAGTTGGGAAGGTACGCCGGGTCGATATTACAATGTTCACCTTAGCCGATGTCTTTCATAATACACCTGTAGATAGCAGCACCCTTTGGTATATATTCCTATTTTTAGCAAGCCTAATATCGTGCTGGTATGAGTGACGCCGCCTGTGTGACAGTCCTAAGGCTCGTAACGTGTAGAGCAGTGAAATTGTGACGTCAGAATTGTCCCTCAATGGCTTCGTGGTGGGCCGTGTTATTTGCATGGGACTTAAAATGGTAGACTTTTATACTTTTTTTATTTGACGAAATTACGCCCGAACCGTCGCCATATTCGTGTTTGATGTTAATGGCGATTGCAGGATCTTGTATTGACCTTCATGACCGCTCGTGTCACGGCGTGCACAGCCGGACTGGGTGATTTATTGAGGCTTCGTAATGCTGGGAAACTTTCTTTTTGTAGACAAACATGTTGCTCCTGCACAAAAAGGTATTTTCTCTGTATGTATGTATGTATGTAATGTATGTATGCATGTATGTGTGTGTGTGTATGTATGTAATGTATGTACGTACGTATGTATGTATGTATGTATGCATGTATGTGTGTGTATGGATGTATGTGTGTGTATGTATGTATGTAATGTATGTATGTAATGTATGTGTGTGTATGTATGTATGTATGTATGTATGTAATGTACATATGTAATGTATGTATGTATATGTATGTATATATGTGTGTGTATGGATGTATGTGTGTGTGTGTATGTATGTTTCTGTGTATGTATGTAATGTATGCATGTGTATGTATGTATGTATATATGTGTGTGTATGGATGTATGTGTGTGTGTGTGTATGTTTCTGTGTATGTATGTGTGTGTATGTATGTAATGTATGTATGTATATATGTGTGTGTATGGATTTATGTGTGTGTGTGTGTATGTATGTGTCTGTATGTATGTGTGTGTATGTATGTACGTATGTATGTACGTATGTATGTATGTAATGTACGTATGTAATGTATGTATGTGTATGTATGTATATATGTGTGTGTATGGATGTATGTGTGTGTTTATGTATGTGTCTGTGTATGTATGTGTGTGTATGTATGTATATGTACATATATATATATATATATTATCTCAAATTCAAACGTGATGATGGTAGTGACAACGGAATCCCATTTACTGTTGAGCGGGCGTCATGTCACTTAGTAAGAAAGAGCAGACATTGCATCTGATAAATTGTACACAGATATCAGCATAGTATACTGACAGCAGTGACTGTCCGGCAGTAAGTGGATGTGTTTAAAAAATACTGGTTCATTTGTTGTGACGTCAGCAGATCGGGTGCCTGTCACCATGGGCGTTGTTATTTGATGCTCCATATGTACGTACAGTCGCTGCTGTAAAAAACTAAAAGTTGTCCTGCGATGCGAAACTAGACTTTTGAATAATGACAAAGGTCGTCATATTATTGCAGTGGTTCCTAAACTGCCCTCCACGGATCCCAAGGGATCCGCGACCAGTTCCCAGAGTATAAGTGCCTACACGACAGTAATGACTACTTTGAAGTTTACGTAGTTTTTAATGAAATGAATAATAAAATGTGATCCCGTTACAGGCCCAGTGTGGCCCAGAGGGTGGGTAGAGGTATAGCTGTACTCTTCCATGACCGCGGCACTAGAAGGGGGTGAGTGGTCAGCAGCACGCCCCGGCCGCACTTTACCCCGGGAAAGACCCGGTACCCATTTTACAGGAGGTTGGGTGGGCCCCAGGGCCGGTCTGGACGGGCGGAAGATCTCGTCCCCACCGGGATTCGATCCCGGACCGTCCAGCCCGTAGTCAGTCGCTATACCGACTGAGCTACCGGGCCCACAATGAAAGGAATAATGGTTTGTTAAAAATAATCGAAGGGCTTCTTTAATTGGCCATGTGTTTATTTGGTATGACCCGTTAGAATATCTAATGAAGAAACTTCCTTCACCCACAAGGCGAGCGAGTGCCATTTTGATTAACGTCAAATAATCCAATGCATTGTTACGTATGCTACTCTTAAATCAGTTCTGAGTTAAAAAATTTTAATTCTGGGTACCTGTCATCCGTACACTCTGTATTTACGTGAGCAAGGAATTGAGGATCCGTGGTTATTTTTCGAAGCCAGAAGGGGTTCAGGAGCAAAGAATTTTGGGAAACACTGAGTTACAGTACATACAGTAAACCGTCGGTTTTCCGATCTAATGGGGTTGGGAGGAAGGGTTGTGTTGGAAAAGCCTATGAATCGTTTGTTTTCGGTCCTGTTCCTTGCCTATAGCCTAACCTAGAGATGCGAATTTAGGAAACCATGTAACCGATCATAGGCAATGTTTGAGCAAACAGACGACACACGCACAGTACGATTTTTATGTATAATAGGACAAAAGTCCCAAAACATATTTGGAGGCCATTCTGTATGTCGGAGGCTTCCGCATTTTAACGAGACATCAACCAGTGTACATTTTACAACCAACACCTAAGTCTTCGCCTATATTAATATGTTAATATTCATACACATTACAGTACCACCTTCATCCGTTTATATTTAAGAGCTATCTATCTGTCTGGTTTTTTTATCAGCTGTCGCCGTCTTCCGGTAGTGGGTCCCTGTCACCACGGCATGGAACGGCCTCCGATAAGGAGGGTAGCTGCGAATAAATTGAATAAGCAGTCGCGGACAGCCGACGAGGGGTGGTCCTCCAGCTTGGGGGTTGGGCGAGGTGCTAACAGCCCTTCCCTGTAAAACACTTATGTTAAGAAACAGTCACAGGCGGGATGCTACGGACGCTTGTGAGTGCGATAATGAACCTTCGGGTTCCGTGAAATGCGGGGAATTTCTTGACTAGCTGCAAACCAGTTAGCTTCTCAAGAAGGACTCTGCACCATGGAGTAAGTAAGTAAGTCGCCGTCTTCCGGAAACCAAAGGCCATTCCTCTCTGTTTCTGATTTCCGAGGCTTGGTGTTTGGTTTTTTAGCGTTTCGTATTTAATAATGATGAGCTAGGAGCTGGCCCGCTGCATCAACCCCAAACCTGTAGGACCAGGTGATTTTTGGTCAAGGTTTTCTTCCTCTAGCCCTTGATAAATCAATATCAAACTGCTGGGCAGCAGTGCTACTTTTGGTCCACCCGGATATTTTATTTCCCCGGTACCCACCATATCTGGTGGGCGTTCGCCTATCCGCCACCTGGGGAGGGGCCCGATGGGAGACTAGCTAAGAACAAAAAAAAAAAAAAAAGAATACAGACGCTCTCTGTCCATTGTTACCATTCTGCTACCATCGACCATGTATAATTTTGTAATTATATTGTAAAACAAATACATTGAAAAGCTGTGGGATCCCTCATAAAACATGATGATGTTTTGTACATTGTATTTGTACCTGGCTTGTAATAATTGTTTGTTTTTATTAGCCTAATGATGGTCGATATTAGACCGAAACATGTCCGTAGCTTTTAAATAAGAACACAGTTGGTTTAAACTGACTGTTTAATATTGCTTTATGTCGCGTAAGGGTAATTGGCCTAGGAGCTTAATTTACGGCGTTTTGTAAATGTAGTTCTGTTGGCCACGTTATTGGCCCCTTAAAAAATACGGCGTATTTGCTAAATCTCGAATTAAAGTTTTTACTCACAAATAATTCAGAATCTGTCTTTTTCTATTGGGCCGGAAGGGCGGGTCGGTTGATCGGGAGTTCGATAACCGAGGGCACTTTTTGTTCGAGATGACATGATTGTTGGCGGTGACATGTGATTACTGACGTTAACCGAGCAAAGTGGACGACATTCTGAATGAAATAGGTTTATTGAAATTCAAACACCCTTTCTATACCTTTTAACGTTTAACCAGTCATTTGTGATTGGACGCCTGATTTGTGCCACCGATAGTGACTTCTGTGTTACGCTTGTAAACATGTTGCTTGACAAAAGTGTATTTGTTATAGACGTTTTACCCTTTCTGATATTGATATTGTCTTCATTTGTCAGGCCTCTTTTGTTGTTTTATTGTTGTATGGCATATTATCTGTTTAGTTCATGAAGTCCCAAATCTGAACACATTTTTATGAATTCTGCAATAGTAAGGAAATCTCTTCTGATATATCAGTGTGATAAAGTGTCATTTTACGTCAGGTTGTGTTTCGATGTGTTACTTGAGTTCATAAACGAATAATCGTGACTCAAAAAGCGTTTCCACTTATCATGGTATGTATAAACAGGGTGATTCAGGAGGAGACATAAGTACTTGGGGAGATGACGTTGTCGATCATAGTGAGAAAAATAGTTTGTATAAATATATGCTTCAATCTGAATGGTTACCGAGATAGAGCTGTTTGAATTTCCGGACCGACGTTTGTTAGATATTTGTCTGGGGGGTTGGGTGAAGAGCGAAGTTTACAAAAGGAAGTTGGAATCACCAAACGAATTGCTCGCCCGCAATTTGGACGCTGCTGCCCGCATAAAGAAACGTGAAGATCAACTCAGACGAACAGCGCGGTATATTCGCATACGAGATATGCAAAGTGCGCTGAGGTTTACGGTGGGATTTTTCGAACATTTATTTTGAACTGTAAAAGTTTTGTCATTTGTATGTAACAAATTTGTCATTTAAACATTAAATAAAAATTAAAATACAATTAGCAGTAAGTAATTTGTCTCTCTTTATTTACCATTCACAATGCTTTTGTATTTGTAGATTCAAACAACTCTGTATCGGTAACCATTCAGAATTAGACAAATGTTCGTGAGATTTTTTTTCTGACAGTGATCAATACTGTCATCTTTCAAAATATTGACTTTTTCTCTTAAATCACTCTGGACACACACACACACACACACACACACCACACCCACACACACACACACACACACACACACACACCCACACACACACACACACAGATGTGCCAAAATTTTTGGGATCAAATTACTATGGATGTTGGGAATAAAATTTAGACATCAACTTTGTTTCCAACATCCACAGTAATTTGATCTCACAAATTTTGGCATATCTGTGGGAGGGAACTCTGATCAGGAATACGGTTGTCAAATTATACGGACCCGACAGGACATTGCCTATAAACATTTTAAAAACTTGTGATTGTGATTAATGGAATTCGAACGGATGTCGACTTCATGATAGTTTCCTGTCATTCACAGTTAAGGGAGCCGATGTCCTTTCCAGAGGGTACAGCAGCTGAAGCGTGAGCTAGCTGACCACTCGCCTTCATCTAGTGCTTTGATTAAAAATGAGCGGAACTTCCTTGTATGCTTTCGTGACGTATATAGAATACCTTTAGCTATACGTTTTAAAAGTGCAGCTGTTAGTGTTTTAGGTTCGCGAAATTTTCTGAAGGTGGATACCTTTGGTTTATAGTATCAGCAGGTAGCCTGAGTCGTGAATTGGTCCAGTGGCCTCAAACAATGAGACACTGTCCAGTGACGATTACTGCTGTTTGGGTTATGACATTGTATGATTTGGTGGTAGGTAGCCCTAAAGTTTCGCAGAGTGGTATTGACTCTGTCTTCAGGGTTGAAGAGTTTTTCCTATATAATAAACTACACGTCGTCACATCGCAGAAAATTGCAGTTTTCTCCGTCACTGAAGATGTCAATGATGTAAAACTGTGGAAGATCGCATCCATTTTATGTCCTGCTAACTTGACACCTTACTGTTAAGTTGAGTAATTAGTTAAGTGTTATAATTATTCATTAACTGAATTCAGTCAGTAATATACAAGTTATTGTCCTGAACATTGTCATGAGTAAAGCAAAATGTAATTTACAACCGTCAATTAGTTTTTCGCATAGTTTCATTAAATTCAGTGCCTTCTGGTGACACTTTACGAGGAAAGGCTATCAGGAGATAAATACCAATATTCTGGACTGGTAGTGTGTGGAGAAATACAAAAGATGGTGGTAGTGGTGGTGGAGGTGGTGGTCTGGACGGGAAAGTGTGAAGAAAAACAGGGCAGAAGGTGGTGTTGGTGGTGGTGGTGCTCTGGACGGGAAAGTGTGTGAAGAAAAGCAGGGCAGAAGGTGGTGCTGGTGGTGGTGGTGGTGGTGCACGGGAAAGTGTGTGAAGAAAAATGGGGCAGAGGATGGTGGTGAGAGTGAAGAAAGAAAGGACAGAGATGATGATGGCGCTTTGGACGGGGAAGTGTGTGATGGATAACAGGGTGGAAGATGGTGCCAGCCTTCTGTGTTGTAACCAACAAAATGCGCAATTTTTACATTAATGTTTTATTTTATTTATAGTGTCTTCGACATGTTCCGAACATCCAAGTGTTCATCCTCAGGAAGACTTGTACGTGCTGTTGTGTGGTATTTCTTTCATGCATCCATATAAACAGGATGTGCTTGATTCTCAATCATATCGTGCCATCGACCAGAGTACTTATATGGATGAATGAAAGAAATACCATACAACAGCACGTACAAGTCTTCCTGAGGATGAACACTTGGATGTTCGAAACATGTCGAAGACACTATAAATAAAATAAAACATTAATGTAAAAAGCGTGCATTTTGTTGGTTCTTATTGCGTAGGTACATCACAATGCACGTTTCAAAAAACGTAAAGTTTGCTAGCGTTCTGTGTGCAGTGATAGTTGGTCTGATGAAAACTGAATTTGCAGTTCTTCAGTGTCATTACTTCAACCCGAAACTCCAACGGCAAAAGAAAGCTACATATCCAGTGCATTGCTGTTCAGTATCAAGCGATTTTTATTTCTGCCTGCTAAAAGTGACTCTTAGTAATTGCAAATATGAACAATTTGTTAGTTTCCTGTTTCCGTGTCTGCTGGCACTGTTTCACCGGATGTTCAACTTGTGGTGAAATTACATTCAGTGCAGTGTAACATCGAGTAGGTCATTTGGGCCATCAGTCGAAAGACTTACACTAAATATTTCAACTGTAATATCTCTGGCTAGTGTGTGAGTATAAGAGACACCAAAGGCTACTGATTGACACTTATGCGGCGTAGGGTCCCCATGACGTCGATCTGCAGCCATTTGAAAACTGACGTCTGTTTGCATTATAGGCATTTGTAAAATTTTGGTTCCTGCCTCTGTTTCCATTTTGAAACGACAAACTGTTAATACTGTTTAGGGAAGTAATGGCTGTTTATTGTAATAATCATACGAAAAATACAAATTCACCGTCCGGACGAATTGAAGTAGTGTTACTGCGGGTGGTGCATATACAGGGTGTTCAAATTATTACGCTTCCAACATGGTTGTTGAAGCGAGGTAGCTTGGAACACTTCAGCGTTTGCACCATCGTTTCGCAGATTCCTATAATGAAAATTTAATGGCTTGTAGTGGATTTAAACAGTTAACTGACGCGGTATATAATGACATTAGTCCAGTGTCGGACAACCATTCATTGCCTGCCAGTATTTTATCAAAAAAAGGACTATCGATGACATGTGTGATCGCATTCGCCTGTGGAGGTACGTTGAACAATCTGCCGGAAAAAAATATGCGCGCCGAATTGCCATTATGAAGGTCACGATTTTGTGGCCTGTGAGACCGTGTGACGTGGCAGAGAGGTACCGGGGCTTCGAAGGTAATTGCTGCGTTAATCTCAAGGACAGAAGAGACATTTTACCGGACTGCAGGGAGTCTCATCCAAGAACAGTAATGTGCGCAGTGACCACTGCTAAAACTTTGGATGTCACAAGTGGTATTTATTTTTTTTTCACGAAATAACTACCAGTGGCGGTTCGTGCACACGGACTGCACGGCTGCCACCAGTGGTGTACCCAAGAATTTTGTTCGGCCGGGGGGGGGGGGGGGTTTAAAAAAACAAGTGGGGGGAAGGGGGGAGGGGGAAGGGGGGTCGGGGGGGGGGGGGCCCCCGGGCC
>Ga0131853_10016475_pt1 | contig 13489 bp, 6 predicted proteins | sample TergutLab28metaG_FD_92764 | JGI IMG/M metagenome (GOLD analysis project Ga0131853, IMG submission 92764) | Labiotermes labralis P1 segment gut microbial communities from Petit-Saut dam, French Guiana - Lab288 P1 (version 2) (version 2) | ecosystem: Host-associated > Arthropoda: Insects >... | reverse complement strand
GCGGGTGATAAAATCGAGAAGAATGAGATGGGCTGGGCATGTGGCGCGTATGGGTGAGGAGAGGGGGGTGTACAGGGTCTTGGTGGGGAAACCGGAGGGAAAGAGACCACTGGGGAGACCTAGACGTAGATGGGTGGATAATATTAGGATGGATCTCCAGGAGGTGTGATGTGGGTATGTGGACTGGATTGGGCTGGCCCAAGATAGGGACGGGTGGTGGACGCTCCTGAGTGCGGTAATGAACCTTCGGGTTCCATAAAATGCGGGGAATTTCTTGACTAGCTACAAACCAGTTAGCTTCTCAAGAAGGACTCTGCGCCATGGAGTAAGTAACTAAAGGTCAAGTTACGCGCTGGTTAACTTTACATTAGCCCAGTAAATCTTTTTGATGATTATATATAGGTTGTTTCACAAGTAGGATATCGGCAGAGATAAAAGATGTTTAAGAAAATGTGCTGTGGATTACTGTATTAGACTGCGTTTGAAATGTGATGGCACACGCGCAGAACCCAGATTTCGTCTTTCGGCGAAACGGACGAGTCCATTTAAATCGGCGCGGGCGTCAGTTCAGTCGACTACTGGCAGCCGAGGTGTGCGCATCAGCGGTAGTAATGCTGGATACATCATGTTCCGAGGTAGTGTGAAGGGTACTGGCTACCCACTACACTCGTCAGTTTCTCCTTCACTTCCCCTCCCGTGCGTCACCGTGTGCCATCACATTTCAATTGGACTCTAACAACAGTTTGTCTAAACTTCTGCCGTTTTGTTCGACAAATATTTAACTACGTTCAGCTATGGGATTAGCAATGGCAATACATGCATCTTTGTCCACTATTCATCTTCTCAAGTTCCGCCTCAGTGATCCTACGTAGGCGCTCATAGTCCCTCGGCTTCTGCGGGAAAATAATGCCCACAACGGAAAAGGACATTGGACGAGATCACGTGGTCGGGCGGTGTGGGAGTGGGCAGTCAACTGTACAACGATTTCCGATTCACCCCAGAAAGTGGGCACTGAAGAAATCTCGAACTTATTTCAAAACAGTACCACGTACCTGCAACAGTGGATTTGAGAACAACACTCTTGAAGTGAACGAAAACTAAAGGGGAGCATGCAGAAAGCAGTCTAGCCACATTCAAACGTTCAATAGTTCGAGTTTGAACGGCGTTACAATTTTCCCCTCAAAAAAAGCTAAATTTGGAGCATTATATGTAAAGCAGCCCAATTTCAACCAAAGTCTGATGGTGTCATCCTAGTCCAATATCATTTCCTAACATCAAATTTCATAAACTTTTTGGGGCGGTGATCAGGCTTTTTACATAGACGGATGGTAGATATGGCACAGTGATTTGGCACGTATTTGCGATTTTTCATTGCCTGTGTGTGAAAAAGTTAGTTCTTACTGGGGTGGATACGTGATTTGGTAAAGCACTTGGCGGGATTCTTCCATGAGCAAAATTGGACGTCATTAGACTTCACAATATTTAAAAAAAAATTTGTAGATAATATTTTTTATACAGGTATAATAATAATAATAATAACTTGGAACGTCACACATAATACAGAAAAAACTGCAGTGTGAAGCTTGAAGCCTGAGAGGTGGGGATCGCCGCTGGTTCAAGAGAAGTACCGGGAAGAAAATGCATGTGACAAGAGACATACATATTGTATAATAATAATAATAATAATAATAATAATAGACGAGGCAATAGACCACATAATATCAGCATGCCCAATACTGGCAAAAGAGCAGTACATAAAAAGATGTGATAGAGTGTGTGCACTACTACACTGCAAGGAATCAGGGGTACAATTAGACAAAAAACACTGGTATGAACATGTGCCGAAATCAGTAGAAACAAGTCAAGGAGGCAAGGTAACCATATTGTGGAATCAACAAGTACAAACTGACAGAACTATCCCCAACAACAAACCAGACATTATAATCAGTGATAATGGAAAGGGAACATGTATGTTAATAGACGTTGCAATCTCAGGAGACAGAAATGTGATTAAAAAAGAAGCCTAGAAGATTCTAAAATATAAAGACCTTACAATAGAAATACAGCGCATGTGGAATATAAAGACAAAGGTGATACCAGTAATAGTAGGGGCGACTGGGACTATTTCAAAGTTATTCAGAAAATACGTGAGCAACATACCGGGAAAACATGAAGTCAAGGAAAACGGCCATATTGAACACTGCACACATACTTCAGAAAGTGCTAATGTAAAAATACACAATATATTAAACACTGAAAGTAACGATATAAGCACCATGAATAGTAAAAACAGAAAAGCTGCAAAACTATATTCCCTAGTGACATAGTTTGTCTCAGGAATATAAGTATAAATACCCTGCATAAAGGAGATGATGATGATGATAATAATAATAATAATAATTTTAAAAAACGGTTGTGTTGTTTGTACTACATCTATCTAGCTCAATATCAATTTCTCAAAGATACAAAAGTGATAGCAAAAACCTGTTGTACGAGACAGAATCTGCTGTACTGAATTATTACGCTTTCTCAATCTCACATGAAAGGAAATATATTCCAAACTCGGTGGCTACGTCAGTATAACTCTGTCTCGAGAAACCTAGCTCGTTTCTTCAATCCTAATGCTGCAACTTCACACAGGGACACTGTAGTTGTTAACTTCACCTCTCCTTGTTATAATTTCACATATTTTGCAACATATCGAACTGTGAAAAGTAGCTAGTAAGGTTCCTTAAGGTAACTGAAACTGCAGATGAGGACAAAATAATCGTATGAAACTTTAATAACTATTGGCCAACAGGCATGGCATAACGTTACAGAAAAGATTGAATTTCATAGTTTGTAGTGTTTTCAGAAATATTATTTAGGTTACATGCCTTGTCTTTGGAAACCCAAGAAATTCACATATATCACACGTTTCATATTTCCCGCCAATTCGTATTGACGCAAGGAGTAAGTCCATCTTTGAGGATATTAAATATGTACACGATGTAATATTCTTATATCCATGCATTAACGTCTATAGTTATTTCAGACTGCATATGCAGCCACAAATACACACTGTTGCACAACAGATTAAACACCAAACAGATTGTATTGTATAGATAGACAACGATTAAACAATATTTTAATTTATTTTAATATAATATTATTGGCATCGTGATTTTAACAGATTCAATTTTAAGAATTTATGTAACTTGGTAAGGCACAAATGCAAAACTCCCTGATGATGGCATAAAAATGTCGAAACTGCTAACGGTATATATTATACAAAAAGACACTGTAGTGATATATATTGTTGTGATATTGATTGTGCATTTGTTTGTTGTTATAAAAAAGATTAAAGTAAAAAAATCGTACTTACACAATTTACTCTCATTAAATTATATCATTTTATTGTGTGGGGCATAAGGCTTCGGAAACCTAAACTCAGTTGCTCTGACAACTATTGGTTTTAACGCTCCTATATGAATATCGTTCCCAAATATATTAATTTGCCCAGAGTTTTAATACTTATTGAACATCAGTCGACATGACTGTCGACTGATGTGTAGATAAAACTTCTATAGAATTTTAAATGGTCTTTAACCTTTTGACGCCTACTGTCAACTATAGTGGTCGTACCGCACCGCTAACCTCCAAAGTTGCATTTTATATATTTATTCAACAAATATAGGTACGGAATATTTTAAACATGGTGTAAACTCTCCTTTTTTTTTCTCTTCAAAATGCAGTTTGTTTCATAATTCTAACGTATTTGGTTCTGTATTATTCACATTTTATATACAGGGTGTGCGAAAATTAAAAAAAAAATAATTCCGGCCCCAAAAGGTTAAGTAACCTCTAAAAAAAATGCGATATTTTGTCAGTCGATTTTGGAAAATCGAAATGCGAAAAAGACAAATCCGTTGTTCGCAAGGAACTTTCCTCTATAAACATCAAGTGTCTGCACAGTGGCAATACATAAACTGACGAGCATCTTTTGTTCAGCAATATGCAATCATGAATTGCTTCAGAGTGCTTCTAGAGCTTCTCCGATCTTCGCTCTGACTACTGAACCCAGCGACAAGAAAAGCTACGTGTAATTAAATAAACTGCCAATAAGAATTAACCAAAACTTATGAAAGGTTTTTCTCGTCTCTTTGTTGTCACTTAGCAGTGAGAAGTACCACCATTGTTGGAAGGGACTGCCTTGATGTCAAGACTGCGAACATGCTTAGTGCAGCTACCTGGTGCTTTGCAGGGGGAGAGTCCTGTTTTGTGTTTTTAGGCGCGCACGCAAAATTGCGAACAGGACCGTTAGCTTCGTCATGTCTGTCTGTCCGTCTCTCCTTCCATCTCCATAGAACAGTTGGGTTTCAAATGGACGGATTTTAATTAAATTTTATATTTTAAAAATTCTTCTAAAATCTGTAAGGAAAATTTCATTTCTGTTGAAGTCCGACATGAATAACGTGTATGAAGACCAATACACATTTTTGAACAAAATCCCGCTCATTTCTTCTTAGAAAGAGAAACGTTTCAGATAAACGTTGTAGAGAAAATCGAAACAAATATTTCAGGTTTAGTAACTTTTTTTTCTTCCGAAAATCGTACCGTTTGTTCAACAATGTGGAAACATATTGTATGGCCGGATAGACCAGTATGACAATATGGCGCATGCGCATTGCATGCTCAATACCTGAGCCCACAGACACATACTCAGAAAATATGTATTAATATTTGCTTCTCCGCTGCACGAGCCTGTCTCTACGTTACGACCCACGTACATTTCCTCTCCTGTTATTGACAACTTGAAATAACACAACGGCTTGCTCTTCCATAATATGTACTTACCAAACTAAAGACAAACCATACACATTTAAAATTTTGAGTATAAAAAACCTTTTTTAAAAAATATAATATTTGTGTAGAAAATTTAAACTTCCTTACGTTAGATAACTTGTAACCACATATTCTTATATTCTGTATTATTCTGTGCTTTTTACCTTCGATAATATATAAAAATAATTCCAGAAGTGTCAACATTGCCGGTCTCAATGGCCGCGCGGTCTAAGGCGTAGGTCTGCAGCCGCTCGCCTGCTGAGATTGTGGGTTCGAATCCCACCGGAGGCATGGATGATTGTCTGTTGTGATTGTTGTGTGTTGTCAGGTAGAGGTCTCTGCGACGAGCTGATCACTCGTACAGAGGAGTCCTACCGACTCTGGTGCGTCGTTTTGTGTGATCTAGAAACCTCGTGAATGAGGAAGCCCTGGCCCACTGGGGGGCTGTCGCGCCAAAAACAAAAACAAATAAATTATCAACATTGGGTGCTTTTTTAAATGACTCATAGAAGTAGCACGTTTGATTATTATCTGCAATATTTTGTTTCTAAATTGCAGTTATAAAAAATTGTTTTTATCACCATTTTATGTTCCGTTTAACGTAAAGTACGCCCTGTGGAAAGATCATAGGTTTAATTTCTTAAGTCACTATACCTACGAGTATCTGCACTTAAGGAGATCCAAATTAAGGAATTCAGGACTAATTCCAGCAGTTGCTTAGCCTCTGGCGGAAATGCGTTTAACCCTTTGGCCCTGGAGCTGGACATTTACAGTTTAGCATACCATTTATTTAAAATATGAATACTTTATGAACCAAGAAGTGTAATATTAGGAAATACACGACATTTTGTGGAGGAATAAACGAAGATGGCGAGAGAAAGTCTAAAAAAATAATTAAATATATTTGTTGAATAAATATATAAAAAGAATACTCTGGGGAGTGGCGGTACTTCTGTCCTGAATAAACATATAAAAAGAATACACTGGGGGTGAGCGGTACGTCTGTCCTATATATAGGATGCATGGTGCATAAAGTTTAAAGGAAAGGGACTAATCTAAAGACCGTGATAATTGTAGAGCCACCCATGGGGACAGGTACATCAACAGAGGCAAATTCCACGAACTTTTGATTATAACTACCTAACCATCCATACACACAGACACAAACACACAAACACACCGATATCTTTCTAAATTACGTTTCACAAACAAGTAATATCACTCTATGATTATGTGGTCAAAATCTCATCATGGCACTGGGTTAGTTACGCATTCTGTCTCTGTATTGTTTTCATGTGGCTAACCTTAAACCACAACAGACAAAAATACTATGCTGTACCGAGCGCCCACAAAATGTCATCTGTTTACAAAAGTATCGGTCGTTTAAATGTAAATTATTCCACTGAAAGAAATAAAAATTTTATGACACGTACTGTTGTCATCTCTGAGTTGCACACGTATTTCGGGCATTTATCATTTTAGTCAAATTTTAGAGAAGGCTGCATCTACTTAGGAAGTTTGTAGCCTTTATGTCTGGATCTTCAAACAATGTACTTGTTCATAATTTACGCCAACACACACCATGTTTCCGATATTAACATTTTGACACCTAATGTCAACTATAGTGGTCGTACCGCACCGCTAACCTCTAAAGTTGCATTTTATATATTTATTCAACAAATATAGGTATTGAATATTTTAAACATGGTATATATTCTCAGTTTTTTTCTCTTCAAAATGCAATTTGTTTCATAATTCTAACGTATTTTGGTCCTGTATTATTCACATTTTATATACAGGATGTGCTAAAATTAAAAAAAATAATTCCGGCGCCAAAAAGTTAAGAAACACTTTCAAGTTAACAAAACAAACACAGTTACAAATATTGTAACAAAATAGCTCCGTTCCTATTTTTATACCACTTTACTAATATTTGTCATTTTTTACTTTAAATTCTCTTTTATTATTCTTCTTGATAAAAAGTTCCCATTAGTTACATGGGTACTGATAAGTCCATAGCCCGACCAGGAAGGAAACGAGCTAATGTTTCTGTCAGAATGTACTGAGTTTCTTTCGGTGCCTTGTCTTGCAGGGAGAAAAAAACTTGACATCCGGCGTCTTGATGTTGTTGAAATCGCGCGCGTCCCTTACATGCTTCCGAGTTTGTTTCCTTCTTGGTCGGGCTAAGAACTTATCAGCACCCCGAGTATTTTTTTTTACATCAAATAAATTACCTTAATCCTTCCAAAATTTTCTCAGCTACACAAATTACGGTCCTGTCATTCTGATTCTTTTGCAATTTCTAGGCCAAAAATAGTTGTAAATTTAATAAAAAGTCTTGATATACTTCTGTTCGTCGTAATCAAAGTTACCTCTCACATTTTACACATCAGTAGCTGTTTGCGTAATTTTCCTACACTATTCTTGCATTTCTGTTCTCTGTGCAACGGGCAATATATTGTCATATGTGTGAGCCGACTGACACAACATTAGAAGTGAGCAGCATGTTTAAGTCAGAGACAGTTACAACAAAGTGTTATTTATTCTTGTATTGGTTTTAACAGTGATGCTCTGAGCTTAGTAGGACACTAGGAAAATGTATCAGTGCGTTCCTTTCCTTATTTACTTATCGAATCCTTCTCCCTACTTTAGTTACACCCATTTAAATTCGTTACTTAGCCCATTTCCTTTTATTCTTCTTCCTTTTTTTCGATTTTTTTTATTTATCCTTTCACCCCCTCACCGATTTTTCAATATGTTCATTCTTCAAAGATGATTCTCGAATTTCTTCCTTGTACCTGGTCAATATGAATTTCCATAGTTTCGTGCCTAAAATGCAGCCGACTGTCGTATATTAACCTTTTGATGCCTAATATCAACTATAGTGGTCGTACCGCACCGCTAACCTCTAAAGTTGCATTTTATATATTTATTCAACGCATATAGCTACTGAATATTTTAAACACGGTGTATATTCTCCGTTTTTTTCTTCAAAATGTAGTTTGTTTCATAATTCTAACGTATTTGATTTCTGTATTATTCACATTTTATATACAGGGTGTGCTAAAATTTAAAAAAAATAATTCCGGCGCCAAAAGGTTAAACAATTGAATATTTTAATGAAATTTATCACGAAAACTAGGATGTGTATATCACGACCTTTAATTAAATTATTTTCGAAGAGTGTGGTCACCCTAGTTTGAAAAAAAAAAAAGGCATAGAAAACAAAGCAGAAGCGAAGAGTTTTTCTAATGTGTACGAACTTTTTATGTGGCAAAGATGAAGATAAATTTACACGTTAAAAGAGTTCATGAATATAGCCTTTCGTCGCACATCTGGAACTTCTAGGCACAGTGCAATTTATACTGCATGTACACAGGTCCCATTTTTCTGTGCTGCCATCTACAATCCTAAAGTTCTCTTGTCAACTGTCAGAAGTACAAAAAAAAAAAAATAAAAAAATAGTAGGTGTGGAATGAATACTTTGGTAAGAAAATGTAAACAGCACTGTGATGTCATCTTCATCGTTGCGCCGTGCATTTCGTAGAGTCATTTAATTAGCACACCAACCAATGTACATATATAAACCTTTTTTTACGTTAAAACATTTAAAATCGCTCCAACATGTTTCGATCCTAAGATCATCTTCACGGAGCTACACTCTTCCGTTTTAAAATCACATTTTTAAAAAAAAACACTCACTGATTAATTTTCTTATATTAATCTACGCAGTGGCGTACGACCTACACAATACGACATGCTGCCACAACACTAGATTAATATAAGAAAATTAATCAGTGAGTGTTTTTAAAAATGTGACTTTAGCAAGGAACAGTGTAGCTACCTAAAGATGATCTTAGGATCGAAACATGTTGGAAGGATTTTAAATGTTTTAATGTACAACTTTTATGTATGTGCATTAGTTGGTGTGCTGATTAAATTAACCCTGTGTTTTACTTCCCGCCATCTTCTTATTCTTGCAAACTATAAATTATTTGGCGGATGGGAGCGATATTCATTACCGTGTGTCTAATTTCGATTCGTTAAGGAGCAATAAGGAAGTGTTCTCGTAAGAAATTAATCACGTTTAACTGTCTTCCACACGTTTGTACCTATGTAACAAAGCTAGCAAGAACCATAAGTTTACAGTCACAAGTCCTGTTGATGTGTTTTCATAATTTCCACTCAGTTTGTGAAAAACCGATCACATTTGTCATATATATATATATATATATATATATATATATATATAAGCAAGGTGAGCGGTTATCCACAATTTAACTTATGATAAACTGATCTATTTGTATCTGTAATATGTCTTCATAAAATGTTTGAAGAGCCTTATTTTAAATGCCCACTAGCTGCCTAATTTCTGTTACGAAAACTAAGTGTAGCTTATTCACAGCGGCCACGTTACTAATTTTGTAAGAATATATTTTTAATAGAATTGCGTATTTTTCAGTATTATAATTGTCAGAATTGCTAATTCAAAATCTCGCACTGCAGCTACAGAGATTTTAAAGTAAGTAAGAAATAAAAACTTTGAGAATTTTTATAAATCTGTGGATGTTTATATGAAAATAAGTTGACTGTTTCAAACGTTATGTTTCCCCACATGATAATAATACCATAATCGTGTCCTCAGAATAGAAGGAAACTTTGTTAACATTTTGAAAATAATTCATTGAAATTATTAAATCATTCTTTTTTTATCTCTCAGAAACTGCCTTCTTTACAAAGAACAATCCGTAAATTTCATTGAGGGAAATAATCGGCATTTTTGTGACAATCTTACGAAGAACAAAATACGTTCTGTGGCTAAATGCAGAATTTATTTTGAACATGTGATAAATGTAATAACTGCAATTTGGTCTAATTATCAAGAATGGTAAAATGCCATTCTTCAGAATAAGCATATTCTGGGTATGTCTTCATTGTAAGTCAAAGTGATAGTAGCAATGCTTAGGCAATAATCACAATTCGTCGCTCATTAAGTCACTGAATCCAGTAAATTTGTGTTATTTTTATTGGTTTCATTTTTTCTCTGCTTACGTTTATTATAACAGTCCCAAAACATGAAGCAAAATTTATATTTAAATTATTTATACGCCTGAAAATTAATCACACAAACTTGAAAACATATTTTAAGTTTATTATTTATTTAGCAGGCTGTACAATGTTTCCACATTTTCCTGCGCCCATTTCACAATAACATTATCTTCTTCCTCCAGTTGTCTCTGTCATTCCAGTCTTCTTCCATTAATCCCTTTCCTCCCATCATTCCTCTAATTCCTTCCGCCCAGGTAAGTTTAGGTCTACCTCGTTTTCTTCTTCCAGGTGGGCTCCATTTCATAACTTCTTTTGGTAATCTAATTGCTAAATTTCTAAAAAGCCCACGTTGTAAGTTAAAAGGGTTCAATTTTGAAGTTTTTTATGGGACAAAAATGGGAAGATTTTCACAGAGCCGACGAAGAAATTCAGAATTTAAAAATTATGCTGTTTGATCCCAATTCTACTGTCGCGCGTGATATATTATGGGTAATCAAGAAGACGCTATTAATTCAGACAATTTCTGTAAGTGTACACAAATTTATGACTTGCTTATTACATTTACCGTTAACCTAACTGGATTCTGCTAGAAAATATGTCACAACACGTCGGTTATTTCATCAACACGTGTCCTAAATTCTCTTGCAAGTTAAGTGAATGACACGTGGCAGCACCTGGCACAGTGTGCACTTTGTACAAGGGAAGGTAACTAAACTTAACAAATAACTTGAGGGTTTTTTTGACCGTGCATCTTCCTCATGAAATAAAGTGAAATCCCGAATTGATGCAACTAGGTAATTTCATTGATGTATTCTTAGCTCGATACGTTTCGGGTACATACGCCCATCATCAGGAGCATGGTGCCATCCGTACCATACACAGCGACTTTCAAGACCACCACCGATCCAAAAACTCGGTGCATAAAACCATACGCTGCAACTCAACATATAATGCTCCTGATGATGGGCGTATGTACTCGAAACATGTCGAGCTAAGAACACATCAATAAAATTACCTTGTTGCATCAAGTTGGCATTTCACTTTGTTTAACAAATAACGTTTATACTTGAATCCTTCATACTGGGTGATGGCGAAATCAGAAAAAATTCAGTTAAATTATTATATACTTAAAAGAAAGTATTATTTAGAGTTACATTATTAAATTGGAGGTATTGACATTTGTTGCTCTCCGTAAATTTTTTTAATCCATCAATGATCAACTCGTTGCACTGTACGGACCATTCATTCTTCATACACTGCCGATCTCAGTGAATGTTATATCTTGAACTCATTTATAGGTTCTGAAAACATAAAGACCTGTGGCCTGGACATTAGGTTGGAATTAAAATCTCAGGGTAAAAGGTAAAGGTAAAGTGATCCCGTTAGAGGCCCGGTGTGGCCCAGAGGGTGGGTAGAGGTTACTCCTCCATGACCGCGGCACTAGAAGGGGGTGAGTGGTCAGCAGTACGCCCCGGCCGCTCTTTACCCCCGGGAAAGAACCAGTACCCATTTTACAGGAGGCTGGGTGGACCGCAGGGCCAGTCTGGACGAGCGGAAAATCTCGTCCCCACCGGGATTCGATCCCAGACCGTCCAGCCCGTAGTCAGTCGCTATACCGACTGAGCTACCGGTCCCACAAATCTCAGGTATTGAGGTGTTAACTAGAATAAATTGCATAACTTATATTTCACTGGAATTTTAGGATGAAATAGAGGATTATTCTAAAAGGTTTGCAGAAGGAAAATGCAGAAATTTATTAACCTGGAAGAAATGAAGAAGAAAAGAAAGTTGTATTGTCAGGAAGGCCAGCCTTCTGGCTAAAATTTCAAACTCAGTACAAAATGAAACTTCTGTCCGCTACTCAGCCACGTGCAGTACAAAGACTTCGGAGTTTTCGCCAACTAGTTGGCATCATTTTACGTACATCAGACACCGGTTGAAACTTTTATGTAGAAGAAGGTTTTAGGTTTCAAGTTAAACCACGATACTGCGCCAGACGAAGAGAGAAGAAGACTTCTCTACTGTGGCAAAGCCAAGAGCCAAGAGAAAGAAAGTACAGCAGCTAAGGTACAAACTTCTATAGGAATCAATGATGCCAATTCCATTCTCGCCTCTAGCATGGTAACTTGTGTCTTCTTCTCAACTTTTTTAATCTTCCTTCATTTCTCGCTTTTATACTTTGTATTTATCTATTCTTTTCCTCTTTTTATCTCGGTTGCCTTCTTGGTCGTAAAAACTTCAGCGTTTTCTTCACAGATAACGACATAGCTCAACAAAAAGGCACAGGTTTACGAACTTACGTCTGCAATATGGTAACCATACTGTTTGTACATTGTGGTCAGATACGGTAGAAGAGAAAAGGAAGATATTTTGAATTCCAGCAGAAGGCTTAAGGAATCACAACAACTTTCAGTATCTACAACGTGCACAAAGTGAAAAAAACTGGACACTATCCTACAACGCCTCCCTCCCCCTCCCCTCCCCCCACTGGCTCACTGCCCACATCACTCGGCTCCATACCCAGGCTATATACCATGTTTAACTCAAAATCCTCGATAATGAGATCTGAGCATCGATACGCCACTGCTTGCTTCATCGATACGCCACTGCTTGCTTTATCTAAACACTCTTACAGCGTACAGTTCTTTCGGATGAAAAACCTGATGATGGCCAATAGTGACCGAAACATGTAATTTTTATCATCTTCTAATAAACATCAATTAGATACACATTGTTGTGTTATTGACTGTAATTACCCTACCAATTAACTTTCAGTACTTACGATTTCAAGTCCTTGCAAAGACGTTTCGGTCTTGCGCTTATTTCTTATTCATTACGCAAAATAGACAGGACGAATGGCAAAGAGGGAAGAAGTACACTTTGGTTTGAATGTTTTACTTCTAAACGGTAACAACCGATTTTCGTATAATTTGTTTATATGGTGTTCTATTATAATAGTTGTAGACTGACTTTAGTTAGGGATCCTATCGGTCCCCCCCCCCCCGCAGCGGTACAGCGTGGTCGGTATAGTGTGTCGGTTGAAGGATACGACAGGGGAATGAGGATTTTCTCTTCTTCGAAACGTCCATTCCGGCTCTTTGGCTCGACCAGCTTCCTCTTAAATGGAAACCGGATTCTTTTAGCAAGGATAATGCGGCCGGAAAATGAGGGTAGTGAGCCTCTTCAATTTAGTGCCAAGGGTAAGAATGAGTACAGCCATATCTCTGCTTTCCTTATTCTACTGTACAGAATGCAAAGGGTCAAATTCATAAAGGTAAAATTCACCTTAGAGAAGATCATGAAGACCCAGAGGGTTGGTGTAGGTATAGTTGTACCGCTTCTTTAACCTCGGCTATAGAGAGTGGTGGGTGGTCAATAACACGCTTCGCCAGCCTTACCCCGGTAATAACTCGGTAGCTTTTGTATAGAAGGCTGGGTGGGCCCATTGCCGGTCTGGACGGGTGCAGAAAATCTCACCCCCACCAAGTAGGTTCAAATTAACCTTTTGACGCCTAATGTCAACTATAGTGGTCGTACCGCACCGCTAACCTCTAAAGTTGCATTTTATATATTTATTCAACAAATATAGGTACTGAATATTTTAAACATGGTATAT
>Ga0131853_10016474_pt1 | contig 13489 bp, 8 predicted proteins | sample TergutLab28metaG_FD_92764 | JGI IMG/M metagenome (GOLD analysis project Ga0131853, IMG submission 92764) | Labiotermes labralis P1 segment gut microbial communities from Petit-Saut dam, French Guiana - Lab288 P1 (version 2) (version 2) | ecosystem: Host-associated > Arthropoda: Insects >... | reverse complement strand
ACGCGCCACATGCCCAGCCCATCTCATTCTTCTCGATTTTGTCACCCGCACAATATTGGGTGAGGAGTACAAATCATTTAGCTCCTCGTTATGCAGTCTCCTCCATTCCCCCGTTACCTCGTCGCTCCTCGGTCCAAATATTCTCCTCAGCACCATGTTCTCAAACACCCTCAACTTCCATTCCTCCCGCAATGCCAGCGACCAAGTTACAAATATAATATTACTCTTCGAAAAATTAAAAATCATAGACATGCATTTACATGAATATAAAAATTATCCGCACATCAAAATGGCAAGTTTCTTTAAATTGTTTTTAACAATGTTAGCCTGGCAGAAGAGATAACTGTCTGAGTACAGAACACCTGCGCCATTCATGGACAGCGACCGGAACACTGTTTGCTAGAAGGCCTTTCTAAAAAAAATAGCTCTACGTAAATCCCGTGCCAGAATGGAAACAGACAAGGATAGACCTTAATACACGCGTTTATATGATAGATGATAAAGTACTGGAGAAAAGCATTATAGTGTATGATGCACATCCAGTCCAATTCTGCGAGGTTTGAATTTCTCATGGCGGTGACCATGAAGAATGTGTCTTCTGAGACGTAACGCCATGTATTTCGATATTAAACTATCCACCCCGTCTCCCGTTACACAGGCCTAAGTTATGTCATTCTCCACGCATCAGACTTAATTTAATGGTAGTAGGTCAGTTTATCAGAATATAGTTCATGGGCTAAACGGACGATAATCCGAGTTTGATCTCTCATCGGCTATTACCGAATCTGTTTTAGCAACGAAAAGATAACACGCACATCTCAGGCTGTCTTCTCCATCCGAACGTTTATGATGCACCATGCTGTGGTAAGGGCATTTGAATAATCATTGGCATCTGGGTGTCAAAGAAACATACCAAACAATAATATAAATAACCAACTAGATGCAACAATCACGGTTTAACTGCACCAGCCTGTAGCATCGTCGGTGCATTATACCACAAGCTGTAAACAGAGTCTAGTGCTCCTGAGGATGGGCGAAATTATCGCCCGAAACGTGTTGAGCTGATTGAAATTATCAATAAACCGTGATTGTTGCATCTAGTTGGTTATTTATATTATTGTATCAGGGATGCACGGTCACGCAAACATCAAAGAAGAATACCAAAATCTGCAGATAAATCACTAATTTGCCCAAAACTACATTACCACATCAAATCGTTTTATTGCCGAACGATAAGAGAAATCAAAGGGGAAGTGTCTGCTAGTTTGGTGTTTATTGGTCGTAAAGAATAAGTGACCGTCATCTGCTTTATGCAAACAAAATATGGAAAAATCGGATGAGCTACCTCCTGTCGGCATGAAAAGGACTGTCCATCTATAATTTGTTGATTAACAATACAGGCACTCCCCCACGTACGATCAGGATACGTTTGAACACCCGGTCGGAAGTTGACAATGCGAAATGAGGTGGAATATACATCCCCCATCAAGTCGACGACGAATCAAAAAAGTTGTCTTTCCGTTTTCCCAATAGCGGGCGTTATGATAATCAACACTTTGTGCGCACAAATCGAAATGTATTTCGAAATTAACTCTAATGATTTTTTCCAGACTGAATCGAAATTTTCCCAGGGAAATTTTGGTCATAACTTCCGCTGGTCATAAGTGGGATCATCGTAAGACTAAGAGTGGCTGCAAATGCATAACATTGTATCGGTTATCGCAAAACAAGGAAGGAATTTTAACTGTCGAAATACTTCATGCTTACTGCCTAACCTGATTTCGTCAAAATATGGTGTATTAGCTACAAGCAACTGTACTATATCTGCATCCCCATAACAGCTACTGAAGGCTACAAACAACTGACTAAGGACAGCCAGTCTCCTATGCTACGGGTTGGACGAAGAAGGAATGCCGATTCGATCCCCGGCTGGCGCAACAGATTTCCCTTCTCAAAAACGTCCGAATCGGTTCAGTTCTACTCAGCCGTCTATTCAATAGGTAGACCCCAGTTGAAATGTGACGGCACACGGTGACGCACGGGAGGGAAAGTGAAAGGGAAACTGGCGAATGGAATGGGTAGCCAGTACCCATCACACTACCTCGGAACATGGTGTATCCAGCATTACTATCGCTGATGCGCATACCTCGGCTGCCAGTAATCGACTGAAATGACGCCCCCGCTGATTTAAAAATTCAGTTCCCCATACAATGGATGCGATAAGTTACTCCACACTCCTAAAAGGGGAAATAAAACCCTGATTTTGATTTAAATAATAGCTACGGTGGTTATTAAAACGTAAATTGTGGGCAAATGGTGCAAATGGGAAGTTAACCACCACATCACGAAGTGCTGTAATAGCAACATCGAACAACTCGCCCCGTCTCTGGTTGAAACTGCGTCACACAACAAAATGTGTGCACAAAATACCTACTGTAATGACATTCCTGTTGCGAAGTTTCAATTATTTCAAGCCTACCAGAGTTTCCAAAATTCCGAAAACCCAACTCACGTTATTACAACCAAGTCACTTGACAGCAAGTAGTGACAAAACCAATGACGTCACGACAAGTAATGTGGCCTGATATCAGTTATATAAGAATTTACATAATTTCAACCGCCTGCAAAACAGATCGCATACAAAGTTTTCGTCTGAGAAATTAAAGTTAATGAACTTATGAGTTAAAATGATTTATGTTGATACAATTTATGCTGATACCATTTATGTTGATACCATTCCTGAACTGTGATCTATACGCCTCAAAGGTCACAACACAAATATAAAAAAAATAAACACCTAATGACAATTTTCAAAATTTTAAAACATTTTCAGGTGCGATAAATATTTAATAAAGTAACAGGAAAATATTTTATGTTTTGTTGAAAGTGCATCTAGATATAATCATGTAAAGAAAAGACCAACTTGATGCACACCTTATTCTCAGTAAATTGGAAAGGGTATGTAGTCAAACACAACTATGTCAATTAAGGTGTATTTAATTTAATGGCTATACTAGGCAACTACATGTTTCGGCCTTTACTGGCCATCTTCAGGTTGTCTTTATGAGAACTTAAGGTCCTACTATATATATATATATATATATATATATATATATATAGTGCACGCACGTGGTGCAGAGATCTCTACATACGGGCCTTATTGCGTAATGTAATTTCTATAAGTGGTGGTCCTGGCTGGCCCAACCAGGACAACAGACAGTTATCTAAAAAGAATTATAAGTGCCCAATTGCTGTATACATACGGTTGTACCTCCTGATGATGGACTTAGATATGCCCGGAACATATAGAGGTTGACGAAATATGCTGAGAATAAGTTGTGCACCAAGTTGGGTTTTCTTTACATGATTAACAGGAAAATAATTCGTAACGCTACGGTGATTTTTGTCAGACCAGATTTCCAAGACACTTTTATCTGCAATACATTAACATAAAAATACTGAAGTGAAGTCGGTGAACATTCGCTTGGAAAAATACGGATGCTGCACTGGAGTATACCTATTTCACTCACCTTTAGCGGGTTAACAGAGCATTAGGAGTTGCACTTGGCACTTGTTTTCGTGCAGCATGTAAGTCTGTTTAGTACGCAGCACACTCGCCTCGGGCTGCAGGCCGGACATCCTGACAATGCATTTCCGTGATTTCCTAAGTCATGCCTAGTGAACACTGCGTCAAATCATCTCGATTAACTAAAACCTATGCCATAAGGATTAAGTGGTTGGGGACTGAAGAAATTTAATGAATGTTTCTTTTGTGACGTCGGGGTCTTTGCCCCAGCAATTACTCCAGATACGTTCGGGAAACCCTAGCGGTTCACAAAATGTTTTAGTAAAGTTTCTGCACTCAGACCCACCCCTACCGACATTTCAGTGTTCACATCTTGTTAATTCCAGTTCACAAGTAACATAAGTGAAAGGTTATGTTCTCTTAATTCAGAACAAGACAGGCAATGTACAGTACAACGTAACACTGGGGCGCATCGCGTAACCATTTTTGCCGTGGAAAAGCAATTACACATTCTTGTGTGTACAGCTGCAGCCTTAGTTACAGCGCACTCAATGCGCATGCGCCATATTTCAGCTGTTGCTTGCTCGGCTCCACCTTATTTTTCCACATTATCTCATAAACGGCACGATTTTCGGGAAAAAAAGTTATTGAACATAAAATGTTTATTTTGGTTGTATCTACAACATTTTTTTCCGAAACATTTCTCATTTTAAGAAGAATTCAGTGAGATATTATCATAAATGTACATAGGTCTTCATTGAGAAGACCCGTTATTCTTGACAGATTTTAATAAAACTTGAATTTTCTCAAGAGATTTTTAAAAAATAGTCATATAAAATTTCATGAAAATCCGTCCGGTGGGAGCTGATTTGTTCCATGCTGACAGACCGACATATATGATGAAGCTAATAGTAGTTTTTTTGCATTTTGCGAACGCGCCTAAAAGCTACTAATGGTAATCTGCTTCAGTGGCATAGCTAGGGCACAGCACAAAATAATGTTGACACTCACCGTAAATGTTAAGCTGCCTAGAGATGGACAAAGCGATGTGAGAACGCCAAGGATGCACAGGCACACGTGTCGGAAAACCCTATTAATGGATGGGAATAAGTTTTTCCAGGAAAAGGCTTCTGAAATCACCGACGTACGTGTGTGCTTCTGAACAGACGAACCGTAAACTGTATCGGTAATGAGCTTTATATACGCCGTTTCACAAATTATATTAGCTTTGTTTTATTTTACCACAATTGGACAAGATAAAATTCACGCATTTAAAGTCTAGAGGTTACTACATGTCCCGCCCAGTTTAATACTAAAATTCTGCCCAAGTAATGTACTTAGCAGTTCAGTACGACTTTAAGCAAACAGCAACTGATTCCCACCAAATTTTTATTTCTACTTGGAAGTGCATTGTTATCTCTGCGAGGTAGTGTTTTCAGTCATAAAAAGTGACATACTGACCAGAAGAGGGCAATAAAAGGATTTTTATTCATAATTACCAGGGTGCTGATAAGTCCTTAGCCCGACCAGGAAGGAAACAAGCTTGGAAGCACGTCAGGGATGCGCGCGATTTCAACAACATCGAGACGCGAACTATCATCAAGATTTTTTCCCCCGTGCAAGGCAAGGCGCCGAAGGAAATTCACGCCATTCTGAAAGAAGCATTAGCTTCTTTCCTTCCTGGTCGGGCTAAGGACTTATCGGCACCCCTGTAAACTAAAAAAGCAGTCGCAGGTAAAGAAACACAGACACATATAATTTGACTTTTATTTACGAGATTACATTATTAATCACGAGAATGTTCAGGATAAAGAACGTCAGGATTTAAAATTCTGCCATCGTTCAAACTGATCCTTGACTTGCTGTTGCTTGGATGTTATTACTGCATGTCACATGGCGACAAATTAATGCTTGGGAGAATAAAAGAGGTTCGTCATATAAGATCCAAAATGTGGCAATAATTATCCAACAAGATGCAATAATATACAGTTTATTTGTATCTGTAAACTGCTCTACATGTTTCGGGCGGTATCTCCACCCATCATCAGGAGCTCATGTCACTATCTACAGAATCTGGCATTAATGAGACCGTTACTGCTACCTGTCGTGAATGTGACCAGTTCGTAACATCTGTTCATAAAGCATTATATTATAACAGTCCATAAAAATGGCATTTAAACAGGTCTATCTATATTGGATTACAATCTGCCTATACATTCAACAGAAAGACAGTGGGATCAAGACATGACAATACTACTCTTGGGCATTATAAAGAGCTTTCATTTCATTTTTGGAGTCCGAGCTAAGACTAAACCTCTTACCTCCGTAATTCAAATTACAGCACCACACCTATCCTGAGCTATTTACAGGTTCGTAGAGGCGCTATAATAAATGCAGAGGTCACGGAACATCAAATGTGATTATGACAGACATAAATGTTGGGTTGGAAGGTACGCAAAAAGGTGATCAGGGACTGTTCGAAAGCAGAAATATGGCATTCCTTGTGACAAAACCCAAGAATCATCAATCATGTCGATCTTCTTACCTCTCGAAAACTGACGTCATTACGTTAGTAACAGAGACATGTTCCACTCTTGCGAGCGGGCAGGTGAGGGCGGGGCTACATTGTGTCATGTCATTTCTGTCCAAATCGTTTTCCATCGCTCAACTCATTTCCGGATGAATATGGATGATTTTATTTAACATCCAGCAATGCGTTAACTCCACAAACCGAAATACTATTGTATGCTGCCTACCTAGGTCACAGGCCTGCTCTTTTTCATTCCAAAATAAATGACAACAACAAAAACAACAAGCAGTTGCGATACAAAACACAAAAAATAAATATCAATGCAGTGCAACTGACTGAAGCACCAACAATCAGAATCAAAATATACGAGTACATACACTCCAGAGACTTTCAATACAAAATCACGTTCTCTCTAAACAGCCTGGGAATAGAGAAAAGAATGAAACATTCAACGCCTGTAAAGTGGACAAGCCAGTAGTCGAGATAGCCGGTCAGGGGGCGCCCTCAGCACTCGATAGCCACCCCCCGCCCCACAATAATTATTTAAATTCCTTCCAAGGTGTCACAACAGGGATCCAGAATACTGCCTTCAGCGTGAAGAAGGACGGAATCCAGTCTGAAAGAACCCACAACAAATTTTGGTATCTGCGGATGCCTTACCTACGCCACTGGAAGCCAGCAAGGATCTCTGAAAATGTCAGCAGTGTAGCCCACATACAGCCTATACTCTGTATATCACCCAAAAAGACGCTCAGCCCAGCATCTATCCGACTTGAAAGCGTCAACACATACAGGATAGTAGTAGTAGTAGTAGCAGCAGTAGTGGTGGTAGTAGCAGTGTGTTTATAACCTTAGTAGGAATATATCCACTCAGATTTGACATTATTTTTAATTTTTATATCTTGAGGTATCCCAGTAAAATATTTCAGTATTGTTTTGCTTCTTTCGTAGTAGGCAGTGGAGCATTTCCTTCAGGCACCGCGCTACAACCCGGAAGGTCGCGGGTTTGACTGCCGACGGGGGCCATGTAATTTTTCATTAACTTACTCCTTCCGGCCGCACTATGGCCCTAGAGTCGACTCGACCTCTTCAAAGAAATGAGTAACGCAGCTTCTACACGAGCGCTCAAAACGCGGCGTTTGAAACGCTAGCTGTTAAGCGCTTTTATGTATTATCTACACAGTAGCGTTCCAACCGGGGCGTCCCAACCGCGTTGACAACGCATCCTACCACGTCGGAATCGCTTGACGCTGGGCTAACGCCAAACTGAAGGTGTCAGAAGCGCTCGCCTAGATTCGAACGCGCGTTTTTATATATTTCCTCATTGAAAGTTCGGCTGGCGTTGCCACGCGTTTTGTGGCGCGTCTCAACTGCCGCGTTTTGAGCACTCGTGTAGAATGGCCCTAACAGGGGTACCTCCTGGGGGGTAAAGGCGGCTGGTGCGCAGGGCTGACAACCTTGCTACCTTCACGTGCCGACTGTCTAGAAATTCAGGGAGCCTCAACCTCCTGCAGCCTTATGGGGCTTATCCAGACCTGTAATGGGATAGCTTTACGTTTGTTGCTTCTTTCGCTTGTGTTCCTGTCCTGGTGATGGCCCTACGCTATTTGTGCTTGTATGTAGTGCCGTTTGTGTTGTGGGCCACTTGGTTGTTGAGTCAGCGCGTAAATAAACTATTATTATTATCATTATTATTATTACACGATAACCATTATCGTCAGTGCTGCTGTTGTTGTTGGCGGCTGGCAGACCATTTTCTGAAATTTTATATAATTATTTAAACACTTTATTATCCTACTAATGCACAATATATAATATGTAGATGCAATTAAAATTATAAAATATTTAAAGGTGCTCCAAAATGTTTTGGATCACAGAGGATCCATCATCAGGGAGCCTTGTACAGTGCTTGGCTAAAAATTACAAGAATGATTCTTGTAATTTTTAGCCAAGCACTGTACAAGGCTCCCAGATGATGGATCCTCTTTGATCCGAAACATGTTGCAGCACTCCGAAATATTTTATAATTTTAATTGTATCTACATATTATACATTGTGCATTAGTTCGATAATAAAGTGTTTAATTATCACTGATGCACGGTGCAATCACGAAGATTTATTTAATTATTTCTTGTTCCCTTAGCAATCCGGCAAACCCAGCGTCAAAGAAAGCATCGGATAAAAATAACGAAAGAGTGCATGTCCATCACATACTGTAATTATTTCAGAGGATGATATGCATGTAAACGACTATTAAATGAAAACAGCGCAGAAGAAGCACAGTTTGTAATGTTACCATGCGGTATGTCGTGATAAGCGTTTACAAAATCGTCATGGTGACATTCATACATGCAGAAGGGTCTAAACTTGGTTCCGGGAAACAGAACGCCTACACACTACTTATCACGTCAACTGCATATCCTTCCCGACTTCCGAGGCCGAAACCCCAATGACGTTCCAGTGGCTGGGGGTCGAAAATATTTCAGCACAGCATTCGGCACTGAGCCCAGTCGAGCGCAGTAAATTAACTGGCGTTGGAAAGCAGAGGTTCAGCGTCACTGAAATAAACTTGTGGCTCACAGTAACCTGACAACAGTCCTTGTTACGCAGACATAATAGCTCAGCCTTTCGAGGCTCAATGAGCCTCTAATGTAGGCCCAACAGGTAAAGTGGAAATATCCCGCGGGTGACGCGGCAAGGACACGAAGCTGAACACTTGGCTCCATATCGCATCTAAGTGAAGAATGCGTGCAGCTATACACGCATTTCCCCTTACGTCTCTCAGGGGTGTGCCTAATTCCATACAGATACACCATTCGGTCAAACTACCCACAAGATGACTGCATCAGATTGCGTTCAATTTTAATTCGATTAGTTCTTACACTTCTTACTCACGATTGAGTCTCAGTTCGTAAGTGATTTCATCAATGACAGATCTGTTACTTGTCCTAGACCCTCTTGATTAATCAACCCTTAACGCCAACTCATGTGACAGTCGACGCCAGGACGCATATACTCCACACTCGTTCGACCATCTTTATATTCATTAACTTCCTCTGATTCACTTGTCTTCATTCCGTCAATGTTCAGTAAATTTCATTGGTTTACACGCTCTCTGGCACTACTAATCGGATCAGATCAGTGTTCTTCTTTCGTATATTCTATCAATGGACCAGAAACCTCGGAAGCGTCCGCGTATTATCGCTACATACGAAGAAGACGGAAACCAGTTAAAAGCAGACAGAGGACAGTTTGTATTCTCTGTATTCGTCAACATTCTCAGTGTTGCTAACAGCTGCACTGAGGTCAAATAAACTGCCCATAAGTTTCGAACATCCTGTGTATTAAACATGTCCGGTTATAAAGTTATCTATCCAATGTGACATGTAACTGGAAATACGTATAACACAGAGGTCTGCAGTTTCTCACTGAACTTTCTCGCCAAAAATGACACAATCAGGTAAATATTCCAATGCTCAGGACACCCCAACAAAACATATATTCTCTGAAGCCCAGTACTCACATCTTCGTCCCTCGTTGACGTGATCTCCCGCTTCTCTCGGCCGTGGTATATGTGGGGTTTGATGACGGTGTGTCGGGAGAACTCTGGGGCCGGTCTCTTACGGGCTGAAACAACAGAACACCATAACGTAAGTGTCACTTTTATCGGGAATAATTCCTTCTTCAGAAATCTCACTAACGTTTCCTTCCCAAACCAACACTACTTAGAACTCTCAGCACAAGTTATTCATGTGAAACATATATATATATTCAAAACACCCTCAAATTGTTACATTGTGAAGGTAACAATGAACATTTAAATATTACAAACAGTACTTAGTTCCCCCCCCCACACGTATAGTACTGTACATTCGTAGACCTTCTGTTTCATTATTTGAGAAATGCTCGACGACGGCTATACGGACGGGCCGGAATATGTAACGGCCACAAGGCAGAGCGCAGAATATAAAGAACAGTGCCGTGCATACGATTTAATTACAAGCATCGTGCTCGCCTTTATTATGTAGTACCATGGTGATGTATCGAGTGAAACTATAAAGATAAATTACTGTTCGGTCTCAAATTTATTAAAAAGTGGCATTCTGTACCAAATATGTGGTTTTGTTAGGTCCGAATGTTAACACGAAATCTATGAATGTGTCCACTATATGTTTTTAATTAAACTTAACAATTAACAAACAGAAAAGTTACAAGATTCAAAGTTCTACATTCGAGTCTTGCACTGAAATCCTCAAATTTGTCAAAAAACTCAGGTTACGAGAGAGACAAAAACAGTGGCGATACTATCCTACTTTCTGATATGCATTAAAGATTCATTTTAGTAATATATTTCTATCCACGCAGTCGAAGTGCACTGCATTTATCCGGTTGTAGACTTCTGTGCCTGTTTCACCCGTGTGTAACAGCTGACCGACCCACAACTTGTCACTATAAACGCATTTAGTGACGAACGCAATGCAGTGGATTCCTCTTTATGTAGGGCTACAGTTATCCATTCCTTTCTTATTGCCCTTCTTGTGTCCAAAGTGCCTCTCAAGAACCTTGTTTTTCAAGTCCTTCAATCTTTACTCTTCTCACAGACCAAGAAGTCAGGTTTTAAGTCTATATAAACACAGCGCCATTGATTACACTAACATGAGGCGGTTAGGGTCGAGTGCCTTGCTCCCAGGTTACCTGCCTGCCTGTCTACGTTCGTACTTTAGGACATCACACTAACTGGCATCCCGAGACAGCATCTGAACCATTCACGACCTTCCTCAGAACCTGACCTGCCGAAACGTCTCGAGCAGTTAAAACAACTATAAGGCTCAAACATGAAAGTCAACCGCTTATCGTGAACACCACCGGTGCATAAGCCTAAGGACAAGAGGGGCATAAAGTGCCTCATACGGACACGATACACGAAGATAGCCAAATGAAGGGTATTTACCTCTGGGCTAAGACGCAGATACAACGAAACTTCCTGTAAGTTTCTACCAGACTAGATGGCAGAACATCGCAGAACACCGGGTGCTTTACAGTCACAACTGTGAGAACACCAAATCTCGTAACATTAAAGCCGCCTTGCAAAGATGCAGACTAAGTTGATTCTGTACATGCCACGAAGGCATACGGGATAACTGAAGTACAGTTCCACTAATTCTTAACCTCCGCACTAGACGGACGTAAGTGGTGAGCATCCCACTCCGGCCGCTTTACCCTCGAAGAAAGAGCTGCCGGTATCCAACGAACAGGAGGCTGAGCAGAATCGGTCTGGGCACTAATTGAGCGAGAAAAATCTCTTGAGACTGCCGGGAATCGATCATGCAGACCGCAGTCTGGTCACTATACAGACTAACCATCTTGGTTCCCGATTTCTAAGGTAGGTCTGATGCGGACAGTGCACCAGGCCTCAGAAAGCCAAATTGGAACTCGATGTTTGGCGACGGTAACTAGAGAGGGGTGGAGGTGGGGGATAGTGGCATCGCCGGCCCGTCGGACGCCAGCGTCCCAATACTGCAGTAAGTCGGTTTTCCGGAGATTGGGAGGTCGCCAGCCTACCCGACATACCTCGCCAATACACGCGTGCCAATATTATATATACAGTGGGGTCCCAATTATCCGACACAGCCATACGCAATATTCACAATTATGTGCTGCGCCAGCAAGCGCAAACAGAATTCGCACTTACTGGAGAGACAAAAACAAAACACGGGGCTTCAAAACCCCAGCTCCTACTGCTCAACCAGCTTCGTACAAGAACCAGAAGAAAGTAGAACGGACTCAGAATTTTCGGAGACCATTTTTTTAAAGAATTTTCGCACTACCCGATATTTTCTGTAATCCGACCACTTATCGGTCCCACTTAGGTCAGATAATGGGGAGACTAGTGTGTACGTACGTGTCTACGTGTCTGTAAGCATGTACGTACGTATACATATATGTGTATGTATGTACGTCTGTATGTATTTATGTGTTATGTATGTGTATGTTATGAACGAGGGGGGACCCAAAAATAACGAGAATTTTTTTTCTGAAGGGGTGAGGGGCGGTACTTCCGTCTGCTCCCGCTTGGTGCGTGTACGTAACTGCCCTCCGCATCAATTGGCCAAGCGGCGTCCTTGAGGAAAGGTCTATAGGGTCCGTGTGATTTTTTTTTTCTTGAGCCTCTGTCATTGTTTTCTTGTATTTTTCGACGGCAGACTTAAAAAGAACAACGTGTCTGCATCGAGTTTTGTTTCCTTTTGGGGAAAACAGCAGCAGAAACTGTCACAATGCTTCGAGAGGCTTTTAAAGAAGAAGCTTCGAACCAGGCAAGGGTTTACGAATGGTTTTCTCGGTTCAAACGTGGTGACATGTCACTTGAAGACCAACCGCGATCTGGGCGTCCTTCAACAAGCACAACCGACGAAAACATTAAAAAATTCGCGATGCGATAATGTTTGATCGTCGTCGAACAATCGACGAGTTGGAAGCATTGACTGGAGCTAATGTCAACGAATTGTAACAGAAGAACTTCACATGAAACGGGCTGCTGCGAAATTCGTTCCTCGCTTGCTCTCGGAGGACCAGAGAGCCAATCGTTTGGATGTGTGCCGTGAAATGAAATACCAACTGAAAACTGATCCAGACTTTTTGTCCAAAATCATCACAGGAGATGAATCATGGTGTTACGGGTACGACCCGGAGACTAAGCAACAATCAAGTCAATGGAAAAGTGCATCATCTCCGACACCAAAAAAGACGAGGCAAGTAAAATCAAATGTGAAAACCGTGTTGATCTGCTTCTTTGACATCAAAGCGCTCGTCCACTTTGAATTCGTACCACAAGGTCAGACTGTTAACCAGCAGTTTTACCATGAAGTGCTCAAGCGATTGCGTGATGCTGTGCGAAGAAAACGCCCCGAATTGTGGCGGTCAGGTGAGTGGCTTCTGTATCACGACAATGCTCCCGCCCACACAGCATTGAGCGTGCGGCAGTTTCTCACGAAAAACGGGATAAGAACAGCTTCGCACCCCCCCCCTACTCCCCGGACCTGGCACCCTGCGATTTTTTCCTGTTTCCAAGAATGAAGAGGGACCTTAAAGGAAAGCGTTTTCAGAATGTAGAGGAGGTGAGGCGGAAAAGCGACGGAGGCACTTAAGGCTGTCACTTTGCAAGAGTTCCAGAACTGTTTTGAACAATGGAAAAAGCGGTGGGACAAGTGTATTGATTTTCAAGGAGAGTATTTTGAGGGCGATTAAATTATGAAAATGTTCAGAGAAATATACTATTTAAAAAAAATTCTCGTTATTTTGCTCCCCCCCCCCCCCCCCCCACGTTTTTTTTGTTTTTTTTTTTTTTTTTTTGTTTGTTGTTTTTGTCTTTTTTGTTGTTTTTGTTGTTTTTGTCGTTTGTCGTTTTTGTCGTTTTTGTCGTATTTCTCGTTTTT
>Ga0131853_10016473_pt1 | contig 13489 bp, 4 predicted proteins | sample TergutLab28metaG_FD_92764 | JGI IMG/M metagenome (GOLD analysis project Ga0131853, IMG submission 92764) | Labiotermes labralis P1 segment gut microbial communities from Petit-Saut dam, French Guiana - Lab288 P1 (version 2) (version 2) | ecosystem: Host-associated > Arthropoda: Insects >... | reverse complement strand
CTGTTGATAGTGAATGTGAATAAACTTTTCGGCTAGTGTTAGCCATTCTGAACCCTATTGAAAATGACTGTGACTAAGAGTTCCGGCTAGTGTTACCTAATCTATAGCCTATTGATAGCGACTGTGATTACATGTTTCGGTTCGTGTTAGCTATTCTGTTGCCTGGTAATAGCGACGGTGATAACATGTTTCGGCTAGTGTTATCAATTCTGTAGCCTATTGATTGTGGCTGTGACTAAATTTTTCGGCTAGTGTAAGCTACTATGTAGCGTGTTGATACCTACTGTCATTAAATGGTTCGGCTAATGTTATCTAATCTGTTGGCTATTGAAAGCGTCTGTGATTACATGTTTCGTTTAGTGTTAGCCATTATGTATTTTTTGAAACGACTGTGACTACATGCTTGGTCAAGTGTTAGCCATTCTCTTGTATATTCGTCTGGCCTGCAGCTACATGTTTTGGCTAGTGTTTGACATTCTGTAGCTTATTAATAGCGACTTGATTACGTGTTTCGGCTAGTGTTAGCTATTCTGTACCCTGTTGATAACGACTTCGACTACATGTTTCGACAAGTGTTAGCAATTCTGTAGCTTATTGATAGCGATGGTTTCTATATGTTTCGGTTAGTGTTAACAATTTTGTAGCCTGTTGATAGCGACTGTGACTACATATTTCGGCTAGTGTTAGCCATTCTGTGTCCGATTAATAGCGACAGTGACTATATGCTTCCGTTAGTGTTAGCCATTCTGTAGGTTTTGATAGCGAATGCTACTATAACATATTGAGAGCGACGTTGGTTACATGTTTCGGCTAGATTTAGCCATTCTGTAGCATAATAACAGCGACTGTGGCTACATGTTTCGGTTAGTGTTAGTTATTCTGTAAATTTTGTTAACGATTAAGTCTACATGTTTTGGTTAATTTTAGCCATTTCTAGCCTATCAATATCGACTGTGATTACATATTTCGGCCAGTGTTAGCTATTCTGTAGCCTATTGATAGCGAATGTCATTAAATATTTCGGCTAGGGTTAGATACTATGTAGCCTGATGATAGCGACTGTGGCTACATGTTTCGACTAGTGTTAGCCATTCTGTAGCCTCTTGATATCGAATATGACTACATGTTATCGTTAGATTAAACTATTATGTAACCTGTAGATAGCGACTGTGGCTAAATATTTCGCCTGTTGTTAGTCATTCTGTATCATATGAATTTCGAGAACAGCTACATGTATCGACTAGTGCTTGCTTTCTGTAACCTATTGATATCGACTGCGACTACATATTTCGGCTTGTGTTAGGTATTCTGTAAATTATTTACAGCAACTGGTACTACATGTTTCGGTTAATGTTAGCTATTGTATATCCTGTTGAATGCGACCGTGACTACATGTTTTGGATATTGTTAGCTATTCTGTAGCCTATTAATAGCGACTGTGACTACATGTTTCGGCAAGTTTTAGCTATTCTGTTGCTTTTTGAATGCGACTGTTACAACATATTTCGTTTAGTGTTAGCCATTATGTAAGTTTTGAAAGCGATTGTGATTACATGTTTCGTCTAATGTTAGCCATTCTGTAGCCTATCGATAGTTAATGCAGCTACATGTTTGGTCTAGTGTTATACATTCGGTAGCCTATCATAGCGTCTGTGACTACATGTTTCGGCTAGTTTTGGCTGTCCTGTATCCGATTGATAGCGACTGTGACTTCTTATTTCGGTTAGTTTTAGCCATTCTGTAGTTTTGATAGCGACTGCGACTACATGTTTCGGTTAGTGTTAGATATTCTGTACCCTGTTGATAGCGACTTTGACTGAATGTTTCGGTTAGTGTTAGTCATTATGTAGGTTTTGATATCTACTGTAACTACATGTTTCGGTTAGTGTTAGCCATTCTGTATTTTTTGATAGTGAATGTGATTACATGTTTCGGTTAGAGTTAGCTCTTCTGTACCCTGATGATAACGACTGCGACTACAAGTTTCGGCTAGTGTTAGCAATTCTGTAGCCTAATTATACCGAGTGTGATTACATGTTTCGGCTAGTGTTAACAATTCTGTAGCCTATTGATAGCGTCTGTGTCTTCATGTTCCGGCTAGTGTAGCCATTCTTTAGTTTTTGATAGCGACTGTGTCTGCATGTTTCGGTTAAATATACCTCTTTTCTAGCCTTTTGTTTGCGACTGTTACTCAATGTTTCGGCTAATATTAGCCATTCGGTAGCCTATTGATAGCGACTATGACTACATGTTTCGGATAGTGTTAGCTAATCTGTAGCCTGTTGATAGAGACTGTGCTTGCGTGTTTCAGGTAGTGTTAGTCATTCTGTTGCTTATTGATTGCGACTGTGGCTGCATATTTCGGTTAGGATTAGCCATTCTAGAGTCTGTAGATAAGGACTGTGAATACATGATTCTTTTAATGTTACCCATTCTGTAGCTTATTTTAAGCGACTGTGATTACATGTTTCGGCTAGTGTTAGCTATACTCTAGCTTGTTGATAGCGATTGAGGCTACATGTTTCAGATAGTGTTAGCCTTTCTGTAGCCTATTGATAGCGACTCTGAATACATGTTTCGGCTATTTTTAGGCATTCTCTAGGCTATTGATAGCGAATGTGACTACATGTTTCGCTAATTTTAGCCATTCTGTAGTTTTTTATAGTGACTTGAATAAATGTTTTGGCTATTTTTAGCCATTCTGTAGCATATTGATTTCGACTGTTTCTACATTTTTCGCCAAGTATTAACTATTCTGTTGCCTATTGATAGCGACGTTTACTACATGTTTCGCCTAGTGTTTGATATTCTGTAGCCTGTTGATACCGACAGTGATTACATGTTTTGGTTAGTGTTGAACATTCTGTAGCCTATTGATAGCTACTGCAGCTAAAATTTCGGCTAGTGTTACCGATTCTTTAGCCTATTGATAGCAACTGTAATTTAATGTTTCCGCTAGTGTTAGCCATTCTGTAGGTTTTGATAGCGACTGTGAATGCATGATTTGGCTAGTGTATGCAATTTTGTAGTTTGTTGATAGCGAATATGACTACATGTTTCGGCTATTTTAAGCCATTTTTGGTGTATTGAAATCGACTCTGACTAAATGCTTCGGCTAGTGTTAGACATTGTGTAAGTTTTGATAGCCACCGTGACAACATATTTCGGTGAGTTTCATCCATTCTACCGATTTTGATAGCGACGGTGACTCCATGTTTCGGTTAGTGATAACCATTCTCTATTTCTTCATAGCGACTTTGACAACATGTTTCGGCTAGTGTTCGCCATTCTTTAGCCTATTGAAAGCGACTTTGACTACATGTTTCGTTTAGTATCAGCCATTCTGTAGGCTGTTGATAGGGACTGTCGCTACATGTTTCGTTTAGTATTAGTCTATGAGAGTTTTGATACCGTCTGTGACTACATGTATCGGGTAGTGTTAGAAATGCTGTTGCATATTAATAGCGATTGTGATTACATGTTTCAGCTAGTGTTAGCCATTATGTAACTTTTGATAGCGACTGTGACTACATGTATCGGCATGTGTTATCTAGTCTTTAGGGTGTTGGTAGCGACTGCGACTACATGTTTCGGCTAGTGTTAGCCATTATGTTACTTATTGATAGCGACTCTGACTACATAATTGGTTTGGTGTTAACAATTCTGTAGCCTGTTGTTAGTGACTGTGACTAATTTTTTCGCCTAGTGTTAGCCATTCTGTAACTTATTGATAGCGACTGCAGGTATATGTTTCGTCTAGGTTTAGCCATTCAGGAGCTTATTGATAGCGATTCTGATTACATGATTCTGTTATTGTTAGGTATTCTTTGGCATGTTGATAGCGTCCGTGGATGCGACTTTCGTTTAGTGTTATCCATTCTGTAGCCTTTTCATAGCTATTGCAGCTAATGTTTAGGCTAGGGTTAGCCATTCTTTAACTTAATGATAGCGACTGTGACTACGTGTGTCGGCTAGTGTTAGCCATTCTGTGTCCTATTGATAGCGATTGTGACTAAATGTTTCGGCTAGTGTTACCAATTTTTTATGATTTGATTGCTAATGTGACTACATATTTCGCTTAGTGTTAGCTATTCTGTACCCTGTTTATAGAGACTGTGACTGCATGTTTCAGCTAGTGTTAGCCATCCTGCACTTTATTGATAGCGACAGTGAACACATAATTTAGATAGTACATGCCATTCTGAAGTTTTTGAAAGCTACTCTGAATACATGAATCGGATGGTGTTATCTATTCTGTAGCCTCTCTATAGCGGCTGTTTCTACATGTTTCGGCTAGTGTTAGCCATTCTGCAGCCTATCAATAGCGACTGCAGGTACATGTTTCGGTTTGTATTAGCCATTCTGTAGCCTGTTGATAGCGACTGTGTCTGCATGTTTCGACTAGTGTTAGCCATTCTGTAGCGTATAGATAACGACGGTGACTACATGTTTCGACAAGTTTTATCCAATCTGTAAGTTTTCATAGCGACTTTGATTATATGATTCGGCTAGTGTTAGCTATTCTATAACCTATTGATATCGACTCTGATTACATTTTTCGGTTAGTATTAGCCACTCTGTAGCTTATTGATAGCGACTGCAGCTACATGTTTCGGCTTGTGTTAGCCATTCTGTAGAAAATTGATAGAGACTGTGATTACATATTTCTGCTAGTGTTAGCTATTCTTTAGCACTTTGATAGCGACTGTCATTACATGTTTCGGCTTGTGTTATTCATCCTGTAATATATTGATTCCGGCTGTGACTACATGTTTTCGTTAGTGTTAGCCATTTAGTAGCGTATTGATAGCGACTGTAATTAATGATTCGGCTAGTGTTGGCTATTCTGTAGCCTACTGATAGCGACTGTGATTACATGTTTCTGGTAGTGTTTGCTATTCTTTAACTTGTTGATAGCGACTGTCATTACATGTTTCTGCTAGTGTTAGCCATCCTGTAATATATTGATACCGACTGTGATTACATGTTTCCGTTAATGTTAGCCATTCAGTAGCGTATTGATAGCGACTGTAAATAAATGATTCGGCTAGTGTTAGCTATTCTGTAGCCTATTGATGGCGACTGTGTTTAAATATTTCGGTTAGTGTTAGCCATTCTGTAGGTTTTGATAGCGAATGTGATTGTATGTTTCGGCTAGTGTCAGCCATTCTGTAGCATATTGATAGTGACTGTGACTACATGTTTCGTCTAGATTTAGCCATTCTGTAGCATGTTGATAGCGTCTTTGACTACATGTTTCGGTTAGTATTAGCCATTCTGTGGCCTGTTAATTGATACTATGAGTACATGTTTTGTCTTATTTAGCCATTCTGTAGCCCATTGATAAGGATTGTTGCTACACATTTCGTCTATTGTTAAACATTCTGAAGGCTATTAATATCGACTCTGTCTACATGTTTCGGTTGGTGTTAGCCACTCTGTAGCTTATTTATAGCGACTGCTGCTACATGTTTCGGCTAGTGTTAGCCAATTTTAGTCTCTTAATAGCTACTGTCTATTGACGTTTTTCTAGTGTTAGGCAATTCTGTAGGATAGGTTAGCGACTGTTACTACATGTTTCGGTTAGTGGTAGCTATTCTGTATCCTGTTGATAGCGACTGCGATTACATGTTTCGGTTAGTGTTAGCCGTTCTGTAGGTTTTAATAGCGACTGTGACTACATGTTTCTGTTAGTGTTTGCTATCCTGTAGATTTTGATAGCCACTGTGACTACATGTTTCGGCTAGTCTTTACCATTCTGTAGTCTATTGTTTGCGAATTTGACTACATGTTTCGTTTAGAATTAGCCATTCTGTAGCCTGTTGTTTGCGACTGTCGCAACGTGTTTCGTTTAGTATTAGTCATTTGAGACTTTTGATTGCGATTGTGACTACATGTATCGAGTAGTGTTAGAAATGCAGTAGCATATTAATAGCGAAATTGGCCACAAATTTCGGTTAGTATTAGTCATTTGTACCCTTTTGATAGAGACTGTGATTACATGTTTCGGTTAGTCTTAGCCATTCTGTAGCCTATTAATAGCGACTGTGATTTCATGTTTCGGCTAATGTTAGCCATTCTCTAAACTTTGATAGCGACTGTGACTACATGTTTTTGCTAGTGTTAGCTAATCTGTAGCCTGATGTTAGTGACTGCGATTACATGTTTCGGCTAGTGTTAGCTATTATGTAACTTATTGGTAGTGACTGGGATAACATATTTCGTTTTGTGTTAGGTATTCTGTAGCTTGTTGTTAGTGACTGTGACTACATGTTACGCTGAGAGTTAGCCATTGTGTAGCCTATTGTTAGCGACTGCAGGTATATGTTTAGGCTAGGGTTAGCCATTCCGTTGCCTATTGATAGCGACTATGACTACATGATTCGATTAGTGTTAGGTGTTCTCTAGCCTGTTGATAACGGCCGTGAATGCATGTTTCGTTTAGTGTTATCCACTCTGTAGCCTTTTGATAGCTATTGCAGCTATTGTTTCGGCTAGTGTTAGCCATTCTTTAGCTTATTAATAGCAACTGTGTCTACGTGTGTCGGCTAATGTTAGCTATTATCTAGCCTGTTGATAGCGACTGAGACTACATATTTTGGCTAGTATTTGCCATTCTGTGGCCTATTAATAGCGATTTTGACTAAATGTTTCTGATAGTGTGAGCCATTCTTTGTGTTTTGATAGTAACTGTGACTACATATTTCTGCTAGTGTTAGCTATTCTGTAGCCTGCTGATAGAGGCTGTGACTGCATGTTTCAGCTAGTGTTAGCAAATCTGTTGCTATTAATAGCGATTGTGATTACGTGTTTCTGTTACTATTAGCCATTTTCTAGCCTGTTGATGGCGAGTATTTCTATATGTTTCGGCTAGTGTTAGCCATTCTGCAGTCTATTGATAGCGACTGTGAATCCATGTTTCTAATAATTCTTGCCATTCTGAAATTTTTTATAGCTACTATAAATACATGTTTCGGATAGTGTTATCTATTCTGTAGCATGTCTATAGCGACTGTAACTACATGTTTCGGCTCGTGTTGGCCATTCTGTAGGCTATCGATAGCGACTGCAGCTACATGTTTCTGTTTTTATTAGGCATTCTGTAGCATGTTGATAGCGACTCTAACTACATATTTCGACTAGTGTTAGCCATTATGTAGATTTTGATATCGACTTTGATTATAGGATTCGGCTAGTGTTAGTTATTTTACAGCCTATTATATCGATTCTAAATAAATATTTCGGTTAGTATTAGCCACTCTGTAGCCTATTGATAGCGACTGCAGCTACATATTTCGGCTTGTGTTAACCATTCTTTAGCCTATTCATAACGAATGTGATTACATGTTTCGGCTAGTGTTAACTATTCTTTAGCTTTTGATAGCGACTGTGACAACATTTTTCGGCTAATGTTAGCCATTCTGTAACATATTAGTACCGACTGTGACTACATGTTTCTGTTAGTGTTAGCCATTCAGTAGGGTATTGATAGCGACTGTGACTAAATTATTCGGCTAATGTTAGCTATTTTGTAGGGTATTGCTAGCGACTGTATTTACATATTTCGGTTAGTGTTAGCCATTCTGAAAGTTTTGTTAGCGAATGTGATTGTAAGTTTCGGCTTTTGTCAGCCATTCTGTAGCATATTGATAGCGACTGTGACTACATTTTTCGTCTAGTTTTAGCCATTCTCTAGCCTGTTTATAGCGTCTGTGACTACATGTTTCTGCAAGTGTTTGCCATTCTGTTGGTTTTGATAGCGACTGAAGCTACAGGTTTCGGCTAGTGTTAGCCATTCTGTAGGTTTTGATGGCGAATGTGTGTAGAATTTTCGGCAATTGTTAGAAAATGTGTAGTTTTGATAGTGACTATGAATAATTGTGTCGGCTAGTGTTAGCCATTCTGTAGGTTTTGATAGCGACTGTGAATTCATGTTTCGGCTATTGTTTACCATTGTGTAGATTTTGATAGCGACTGTGACTACTTGTTTCGATTATTGTTTGCCTTTGTGTAGATTTTGATAGCGAATGTGACTACATGTTTGGGGTAGTGTTTAATTATGTGTAGTTATTTATAATTACTGTGAATACATGTTTCGGGCTAGTGTTAGCCATTCTGTAGCATATTAATTGTGACTGGTACTACATGTTTCGGCTAGTGGTTGCAGTTGTGTAGCCTATTATTAGCCACTGTAATTACATGTTTCGGCTAGTGATAGCTATTCTGTAGCCTGCTTTTAACGACTGTGTCTACATTTTTCGGATGGTGTTAGTCATTAATTAGCCCATCGATAGTGACTGCAGTTACATGTTTCGGCTAGTGTTAGCCATTCTGTAGCCTATTGATAGGGACTGTGACCACATGTTTCGGCTAGTGTTAGTTATTCTCTAGCCTATTTATAGCGACTGTGACTGCATGCTTCGGCTAGTGGTAACCATTCTCTACCCTATTGATAGCGTCTGTGACTTAAGGTTTCAGTTAGTGTTAGCTATTCTCTAGCCTGTTGATAGGGACTGTGAATACATGTTTCGTCTAGTTTTAGCCATTCTGTACCCTTTTGATAACGATCGTGGCTACATGTTTCGACTAGTGCTGGCCATTTTGTAGCCTATTGATAGCGACTGTGGCTACATGTTTCGGCTACTGTTAGCCATTCTGTATTCTATTGATAACGACCGTGGCTACATGTTTCGTCTAGTGCTGGTCATTTTGTATCGTTTTGATAAGGACGGTGCTACATGTTTCTGGCAGTGATAGCCCTTCTCAAGCCTATTGGTAAAGATGTTGACTACATGTTTCCGCTAGTTTTAGCGATTCTATGGCCTATTGACGACAGTGGCTAAATGTTTCTCCCAATGTTAGCCATCATGAAGCATAATTTAACGACTTCTAATACGTGTTTCGGCTAGTGTTAGCCATTCTGTAGCATATTGATAACAACTGTCTATACATGTTTCTGCTAGTGTAATTCATTCAGTAGTCTTATGATAACTACTGTAGCTAAATGTTTCGATTGGTGTTAGCCATTCTGTAGTATATTGATAACGACTGTACCTACATGTTTCGGCTAGTGTTAGCCACTATTTAGCCTATCGATAAGGAATATTTCTACATGTTTCGGCTGTAGTTAGTCATTCTGTAGCATATTTATGGCGACTTTGGCTACATGTTTCGACCAGTTTTAGGCAATCTGTATCATATTGATAAGGACTGTTGCTGCATGTTTCGGCTAGTGTTAGCCATTCTGTAGCCTATTGATAGCGACTGTGAATACATGTTTCGGCTACTGTTAGCCATTATGTAGCCTGTTGATAGCGACTGTACTTTCATGTTTCGGCTATTGTTAGCCATCCTCAAGCCCAATGATTACGACGTTGGTTACATTTTTCGGCAAGTGCTAACCATTCTCATACATATCGATATCGACCGTGCCTGCATGTTTCGGCTAGTGTAAGCGAATCTGTAGCCGATTGAAAAATACATTGGCAATGTGTTTTGGCCTGTGTTAGAAATTCTGTATCCTATTGATAACGTCTGTGGCTATTGTTTTGGCTATATTTAGCCATTCTGTAGCCCATTGATAGCGACAGTAGCTACATTCCTCGGCCAGTTTTATTCATTTGTAGCGTATTGATAATGACTTTGACTACATGTTTCGGCTATTGTTAGCCATTCTGTAGTCTATTGTTAACGACTGTGGATACATGTTTCGGCTAGTGTTAGACCTTCTCAGAATTATTGATCTAGACCGTTGCTACATATTTCGGCTAGTGTTGTTATTCTAAATTTTATTAATAGTGACCGTGGCTACATGTTTCGAGTAGTGTTAGCCATTCTCAATGCAATTATAGCGAATGCGGATATATGTATCTGCTAATATTAGCCATATTGAAGCCTATTGATAGGGACTTTAGCTATATGTTTCGGCTAGTTTTACCCATTTAGTAGCCTGTTGAAAAGGACTGCTGCTGCATGTTTTGTCTAGTGATCGCTATTCTGAAGCATATCGGTAACGACAGTTGCTACATGTTTTGGTTACTCTTAGCCATTCTATAGCCTATTGATAAGAACTGTTGGTACAGGTTTCGGCTAGTTTTACCCATCCTCAGGCCTCTTGGTAACGACATTGGTTACATATTTCGGTTAATGTTGGTCATTTCCAAGCACATTGATAGCGACTGTGGCTAGATATTTCGGCAAGTGTTAGATATTTTCAATTTTTTGATAGCGACTGTGGCTAAATTTTTCGCCTATTGTTAAACATTCTGCAAAATGTTGATAACAACTTAGATACATGTTTAGGCTGGTGTTATCCATTCTCAATAGTATTTTTAACTTCTGTGGCTACATGTTACTTCTCGTGTTGCCATTCTGTAGGCTATAGATAACGATCGTTACTACATGTTTCGTCTAGTGTTAGCCATTCTGTAGCCTATAGATACCGACTGTGACTACATGTTTCGTCTAGTTTTAGCAATCCTGTAGTCTATTCGTAAGGACTGTTGCTACATGTTTCGGCTACAGTTAACCATTATCTAGCCTATTGCTAACGATCGTTACTACATATTACGCCTACTGTTAACCATTCTGTAGCCTATTGATCGAAACCGTGTTTGCATATTTCGTCTAGTGTTATGCATTCTGTAGCCAATTGATAGCGAATGTGGCTACATGTTTCGGCTACTGTTAGCTACCCTGTAGCCTGTTGATAAGGATTGTGCTACATTTTTCGTCCAGTGCTATCCCTTCCAAAGCCTCTTTATAACGATTGTCGATACAGGTTTCAACTATTTTTATTCATAATGAAATTTCTTGATAGCGACTCTGGGTACATGTTTCGGCTGGTGTTAGTCATTCTCTAGCCTATTGATAAGGACTGTTGCTACATGTTTCGACTTGTGTTAGTCATTCTGTATACTATTGGTAACGACTGTGACTACTTGTTTCGACTAGGTTTAGCTATTCTCAAGCCTATTGATAGCGACTATGTTTCGGCCAATATTAGCCATTCTGTAGCATATTGATAACGACTGTGGCTACATGTTTTTGTTAGTGTTAACCATTCCGTAGCGTATTGATAGCGATGTGTCTACATGTTTCGGCCAGTGTTAGCCATTCTCAAGCCTATTGATAGCGACTGTGTCTGCATGTGTCTGCCAGTGTTATTCTTTCTGTAGCCTATTGATAAGGACAGTGGAACATGTTTCGGCTAGTTTTAGCCGTTCTCATACTTATTGATAGAGACCGTGGCTACATGCTTCGGCTAGTGTTACCCATTCTGAAGCATATTGATAATTACTGTGTCTACATATTTCGGCCTGTGTTAGCCATTCTGAAGCATACTGATAACGACTTTCGCTACATGTTTCGGGTAGTGTTAGACATTCTGTGGCATATTGATAACGACTGTGGCTACATGTTTCGGCTAGTGTTAGCCATTCTCAAACAAAGAAACTCCGTGGCCTTAGTTCGCACGCGAACTTTACCGACAGAGCGGCCGCCGCAGGACGGCGAATTTAGTGCCAACTTTTGCGGATAGAGGGGTGTCACGTGGTCAGCGCAACGGGTCCCCACAACCGTTAATCTCTGTTTTCTAGAACTGGAACCGCTACTTTTTTCATTCAAGTAGCTCCTCAATTAACCTCACGAGGCTGAGTGGACCCCGTTCCAGACCCACTAGTACTCAGTAAATCTGGTAGTGCCGGGGATCGAACCCGGGACCTCTGTATCTGTAGCCAGAAACTCTGACCACTAGACCACAGAGGCCATTCTCTAGCCTATTAAATTTGAGAAAAACCAACATTGTATAATAATTACGTTTATTTTTATGGGGTTTAGCTTGTACAACAAAAAATGAACCTAAATTTTGACTAGGTCTAAGACGGAGATTCTATTGTACCTGTGTTTGGGGCTGTTTCAAGCCAGAAAGTGCACATGATTCACTTGTGATTTCACATGAGGGATGTAACAGAGTTTGTCACTCTATCAGCTCTGATCTGACCATTTATCCTGACATTCTCTTATGTTATACATCTGTTGTAAAATCAACAAAGTTTTAAAGTCTTTATTCACCGTGGTCTTTTCTTATGCAGCTTTTGAAAACGGTGTCACATTTTTAGGAAGTTAAGAATTTTTCATCCATTTTGGAACTCATCTAAGTCACTCATGAAAAATATACATAAATCAGAGGCATGCTCTATATTTCTAATTCAAATTTACATTTTCTTTAATTGTGTAATCATAGATAAGATTTTCCCAAAGACCATTGAAGGATTCAGCAGAGGGAAGTATCCAGTGACTGGCAGCAGTCAATTCTTCCCCATCCCTTTCCATTTCTTCGGTCCGCTGACAGTCTAAATCCAGTCTATAAACATGGTACAGCATATCTGCAGTTTTTAAATCAATAAGCTGCAAATGTTGTTAGAGAATTTAGCTTGTATTTTTAATCTCATTTTCATTAACACCTATCAGATCTAACCTGGGAATGACAATAACAAAAATAGCACTGTTCACAAAATTAATAGCATAATATTTCTAAGAAACAAATATGAAGAATTGATTTAGAACCTTTCGCTGTCTTTCCTGAAAATTAAGAATTCCTGTGTAATGTGTCCGAACAGAGGCTGCACTTTCCTTTAACGTCACTTGCGTCTTACTTTTGGCTTCTGAATGCTGACAAAGCAACAGAGAGCTATACATACAGCCTAATCGAGCTTTTCCCGTTATCACAAAACAGAGATTTTGCCCAAAGGTATTTATTTGTAAGACACGTAACGTAGAACATAGAATTGCTGTTTCTTGGCTACAAAAACCCTTTCTCTCACTCTAATTTAGATAGGAAATGTACATGTAAACTAGTAGCAGAGAATAATGTTTGATCTCAAATAAATGGATTAGAGATGTGTATCTTGCATTATGTTTCTTACATTGAAGCCATAGTGCTGCTAATACCAATGTTACGATACCACACAAGTCTTGGTCCCTTGGAAGTAGGCCTATGGACAGTTAAGCATGCCCCATCTTTGGCAGTGTAGCTGTCATACTTTATAAACTTAGTAATATAGCTCTTATATATATCAGCCATAAACAGTAGGTTCTAATTTGCTTTAAGGCCATAACATACTTTCACTAACCGAATATATTCAGCTGGAATTGGTTTCGGTGCCATTGTTTAGTAATGAACTTGTTTTTTAAAGTCGCGTTGCATAACTTGTAACACCATACAGTTTAGTATTCGACAGGTTCATTAAATAACATAGGAAAAACACAAATCAGGCCATCGTCTTTTATCCATACTTGTCAACTTTCCCTCATCTTCCTTGCTTAATTCACAAAACGTGAAGGACTGTATATGTTCATTTAGCACGGAATCGTTGAAACTTCTCACAGTCGTTCCTGATGTAATAAGGACATCGCAGGCTACTTTCCTGACTTGCCGCGGCAATTCATTTCTATCCAGACAACTAAGGAAAGAACAAAAATAACATTG
>Ga0131853_10016472_pt1 | contig 13490 bp, 5 predicted proteins | sample TergutLab28metaG_FD_92764 | JGI IMG/M metagenome (GOLD analysis project Ga0131853, IMG submission 92764) | Labiotermes labralis P1 segment gut microbial communities from Petit-Saut dam, French Guiana - Lab288 P1 (version 2) (version 2) | ecosystem: Host-associated > Arthropoda: Insects >... | reverse complement strand
TAAAAAATTTAAACTGGCAATGAAAAAATGTATTTCTTCGGGGACGGACGAAAAAAAAAATTAAGTGGTTGCAAAAATTCTTTGCAAAGACCCCCCCCCCCCCCAAAAAAAAGGCAAAGGCTGAAAATTACTTCCGTTAGTGCACTCTCTAGGCATTTGATACAATGCCAGCATTGTTTTCGGCGCTTTGTGAGTATTGTTCCACGCACAATCTGTCCCTGTATCCAGCAGCCTAGACGTGGAGATGACGCTCTTTCGTAAAAAGGAAAACAATCTGCACTTCGATATGAAATTCTGCAAGTCAATTTGTTGCAAGTTGTTAGTACTTATGCTGCCATTTTAATTCTTTAATGCAGCTAATGCTGTAGGCCTACTATGGCAGTAAATGCCAGCCATTCCTTGTGTTGTGACGCACAGTCTAGGGTTACGAGACAATTTGTAATACACAACCTTGAGCAGCAAACTAAGCTGCTTCACGATCAAGCGAACTCGTCCTTCAGAGTTATTCCGCCCAGAACACTGAAACGTCGCTTTGAGTAAATAACGCCGTAACCTGTGACTTGAGTTCTACCATTCCGTTCGCAATTTTTATCTAGTGTTTTTTGCATTTTGAAAAATACAGCGCGAGAGGAAACTCTGGCAAACCACATTCGAACATTTATTGATGAATGTAATACAATAAATTAAGTGGATCCACGGAAACACCGTACATAAATGTGGCTACACCAAACGCAGAACCAGCGCATGTCACGTGCTTGTGTAACAGACTCATGCCATCCGCCTTCCAAGACACAAAGCGTAAACATGTCCCACTGCCACAAGCGCAACTATACTGTCAAGAACAGGATTGTGTTCATTCCCCGATTTACCCTTTCTGATGGAGCAATCCGACCCTTACATTGATTTATTTTGTGAAACCACACATATTTGTACAGTATTGTACATTATAAATATATATAGATTAGTATATATATATATATATATATATATATATAGTATATATATATATATATAATTCCACAACACACACAATATGATACCATAGACCTAACTATATTAGCTTAGTCATAACATATAACAGCACAGTCCCCCCCAAGTATCCACACCTCCCAACCTCCATGACACATACGAGATCTCGTGCCCACCTCCCCTCCTACCCGCCCCACGTATACAGCCCATATATGTTTTGTATAACTGCTTAATAAGTATTTCATGTACAACCTGAAGATGGCCATTGTCAAGTGCCGAAACATGTAGTTGTGCCTTATGTAAAAATACTATATGTACCCCTACCATTAAATAAAGTTTCGTTAGACAAGTACATACGCTCCACTCTAGTTAGTTTATGAACACAACAAGGATGACGAACCTTATGAAAACAAACAAGCGAATAATACTGGGCTCTGAAAATACGCACACGTTACACGGAAGACCACTTGGCTTCTTAGAAGTCGGAGTATGATGTGGTGTCTACTGAAGGAAAACAATCGGTACTATTTTGTTCGGAGAAACAGTAACAGCTGAACGTTATCAATACGTAAATATGAATCTCGTATCCCTGCTGGAAGTTGACGAACAAGACTATTTACAAGTACTGGTTGCAATAAGCGGTGGCTACAGCAGATACAGCAAATTCAGCGTTGCTAATGATGCGTGAATCCTCCCGCGACAGCATTATTTCTCGCAACTTGTGGCCACCTCGATCTCCGGATCTAGCACCATCGGATTTTTGTCTATAAGGGAGTTCGAAACAGAATGCGTATAAAAGCAACCCGCAAACAATATAAGAAATGAAACAAACTATTCTGTTGTGCATTTCAAGCATTACTGAAGAAACCTTCCAGGGGGCAGCATCAAACACAAGAGCAAGAGTGAACGCAGGTACTCTACAGCGTGGTGGGTATTTCCAACACTCAACATAATGCTGAGTGTTTCCTGATTTTAATATACTTGTTTGACAAACAGAACATTATTTCAGACAAGGGTTGCGCGAATCTCCGCTCACCCTGTGCATTTCTTGGCGTACGAATTGCGAAGTTCCACACTACGCAATATTCTCCATCATTTACTTCGTTTCCATGTGGTGCAGGGGGACAACTTTATGTTTACTTTACACTTTGATTTCAAAAACTCTCAGTACACTGATCTCAGTCGCTGCCAATTTATATAAGTTACTGCAGCTTGTGTTAGAGACCAACTTTCACATCCACACAGAAACAGATAAAATTATACTGTATATATATATATATATATATATATATATATATATACATATGAATCTTTAATCGTCTACGTAGAAAATGGTGATAGAGGAGATTCTAGCCTGAATGGGCAAATAATTTCAGGAAGTGACGTCTGAGGTTCTCGTGCCGATGAATAAGAAAATTACGGACACCTGGTATGTAATGCTGTGCAATTTAATAAACTAAACAAGATAGGCAATGAACTATAACGTAACATTTAGGCGCGTTCGTGCAACCATTCTTGCAGTGGAAAAGCAATGAGTATACACAACATGCGGGGCGCGCGCGAGCGTGTGTGTGTGTGTATTTCTAGCCTTAGGTATGCAGCAAGCAATGCGCATGCGCCATATTATCATCTGTGGCTTATTCCACATTATCTCATCAACAGCACAATTTTCGGGGAAAAAAAGTTATCGAAAATAAAACGTTGTGTTTCTACAACTCTGTCCGAAACATTTTCACTCTAAGAAGAACTGAGCGAGATATGATCGAATATGAATATTGGTCTTCATGTAAAGTGCTCTTTATTCTTGTCCGATGTTAATAAGACTAGAACGTTCTCGATATAGTTTGGAAAAATGCTCAAATATCAGACTTCATGAAAATCCGTACAGTGGGAGCCGAGTTGTTCCATGCGGACAGATGGACGGACGGACATGACGAAGCTAGTAGTTGTTTTTCGTAATTTTGCGAACGCGCCTATAAATGACAAGTCATCATTCAAAACACAACTTACATTCTCTTTTCGTAGGATTTGGCTACATGTTTCGGATTGAATCAATCCACCATCAGGCCCCTATACAATAAAAATAGCAAGATTACATTAACGACATGTCAACATACAGAAACAACGAAAGTACTTTATTTTGATATGTCATTACATTAAACCTGCTATTTGTTTTTATAATGGCCTAATGATAGATTGATTCCAACCGTAACATTAGCCCTAGCCTAATACAAGAGAATGTAATTTGTTTCGACTGATGATTTATCATTTTTTAATTTATTAAGGTACAAAACAATATGTTCTATTAAGCCGTGTAATTTGGTACACAGACACCAACGTCTAACAGTAACCTGATGCGTCCATCTTCAGGACAGATAGTAATCTTACGATTCTTTCATGTAAAATGATCTACAGTACTGTGGCAGTTCGCTAGAAGCTTACGTCTATGTCAGGGAGCACCTCTGCCAGTGCCGACTGATACATTCACCTCGCGCCCCTGCTGTCTCAGAAGGATAAGCTGCAGCAAATCGATGCCCCTCCTACCCAACACCTGCAACCCACAGCGGCACAAAACTCACTTCGGTCCTGCCATGAATAAAAATGTAAGAGAGAGACAGAGAGAGAAAAACTACCGCCCTTTTTCTTCTTTCCGTGTTTTAATTAATTCCGGAAGGTATTATAAATAAAATAATAATTTCTTTTCACAGAATTCTACATTCTTAAGCACGAAAGATTTCAGGATAGACAGAAAACTAAGTGAATAATGTCTCGTGATACGTAACTTCATCCACTTAGAAACAGACAAATAGGCCCACGATTTTCACGGCGGCGAGTGTTCGGATCATCTTCTGGGCTGTGACATCGCGTAATTCTTTACACACCACAGATCATTATGCAGTGTTTTTCAACCAGTGGGACTAGTTTACGGCGGCCCACATATACTGCTTGGCATTGTAGCTTCCCTAGCAGAATATGGTTTATAGCTGTAGGTTTTGACGTTCTCATGCTGTTTCCACAGAAATGAGTAGTGTTCACGTATTTACACAGGTGACAGCTGTTTATTAGTAACCGTGCCGTCACACGCACAGGGATGTCCGCTTATATTTCATCGAATTGTGATTATATGTTAAGGACACCCTAAATTTATCAGCGTAAATATAAAGCTACTTTATTTAGGGACAACTATAATAAAAATAAATAGAGAAAAAAGTACTATGAATTTAAAAAATTAAAATTCGGGCCGTCTGTGTTTGTTGAGATTTCCATTTCCGCCGGCAGCACCGGACATGATAAAGTTATTTCTTCTAATCATCTGAATTTAACACAGCCTAAAAGAGCGCATTTAAAGAAGTCACACACATAATTATCACAAGTCCTTCAAGTTCAGCAACGTTTTCGTGGCCCCATTCTTTATTCAGGAGACGCTGTATGCAGCCCACAGCGACAAATTACGCGCAAATTTGCCTTCTGCTCCAGTCACAGTTTTCCCTTCCAAGCACAGTTTCTTCTCAGATCCACTTGAATGGCCGGCCGCTTATTCGTTTGCGAGTTCTGCTTTTTCTGATTTCTCTAGATTAGTCCTTCTCCAAAGAAAGTATGCCTGTTACAGTTTTAGCAGTATGTATTTTGTTGAGGTTCCTGTATGTCGCCGGCCATCAGGAAGAGTTTTGTTGGTGTTTTCTTCAGGAATTCAGCATGTGATGCTTACGGCTGTATTGATAGGGGATGAGTGTCAGTCACTACATCTTCAGCAGTTTTAAACCCTGCAGGTCGAACGTCTTCAATTGAGAAGGCCGAAAATCCAAATCCTTACAAACATTTATATCCAACGGTTATATATCCGTGTAAGATTCCCCTTTTGCTGCCAGTTCCATTCTGCATACCTTTACGAATGCTTCAGTCACAAGACCTGCTATTACCACACCCACTTATTCTCAAGCTTGGGTTCCTTTTCACCATTACAGCAATGTCTGGGGTAGGTCTGTTTGAGCGGTTTCATGACAGTTCTGTCCGAAGGTTGCAATTTATGAGACACGTGAGGTGGAATGCAATATATCTGCATGTACGTCAGAATATATCTCCAACTACTGCGTATCTCGTGGTTAACAAGCGTAATGATTACTTCTCCGAAAATAATACCAGCCATCCTCAGAGAAACTGTTGACACAAAGGCGCAGCTGACGCCAAAAAGATCGTCCTTTGTGTCAACAGTCTCCCTGAGGATGGCTATCGGAGAAGTGCAATTTGTTGGAAATACATATATTCTTACGTACATCTACTGCATCGAAGATGTATAAAATCACATATGCATGTATTCTGGGCATCACGGGTGACCTGAAGATCCTTGTGGCTGCAATGGCCATCAAGGATTAGAAAAACAGGGTTCTATGGCGATGGACAACCACCACTCACAAATTCTTTCATCCAGGCAAGAAACGTTTTGATGTTCATCCACCAATATTGTTGAAGAATAGCCACGGCCACAGCAGGTGCACCAGTAAATTTTGCTCATGGAAAAATGAAGACAGACGGAATCCAGTGGCATTCATGCAGAACAATGTCGCATTGCGACCTCTCCCCTGATGTTGACTTACCTATATGCATTTTGGCCCTTACTGAGAGCAATGGACAAATGATATTCCAGTTGCAACTGTGCTGAATATGCAAGACGGAACAAAGGGGCATTTTTGCAACACACGTTCAACTTTCGAGAGAAATCATGAGACCTGAGGACTGGTTAATCCTACTGTTCTCAATAAACATTTATTCCGCATTTTGCAAGCTTAACTGAAGATGGCTGCTCATTATATAATGACACAATGCTGTACAGCAGACTTCATTATTAGGTCGACGAATGGCATGCATAACTTCTCCAAGTCATATGCCAATTACAAGAACTCCTTCCTTGACAAAGACATTAAACAGTTATCCAGGTCTTTAACTTGATTGAATAATTGTGCCTGTATCTCTTCCTACGCCTTATAAATACGTCAAGATCACACATTTTCTTGAATGCACAACCAGCTCAGAAAACACGACGGAGTTCACGGTGCTGACATACACGTATCTGGAGCTCAGACATGACGAAAATTAGGCAGGCATAATCAACACAAAAATAAAGACCTTATCAAAAACACGCGCCTCACAGAGAATTGAAGTGTGACTGCCATACAGTTTCCCACACACCACGCTGCAAACGACGCAGTAATACAAACGTCTTTGTCTAGTGGTAAACCATGAATTTTAGAACTGTCCAGGGCTGCTGGACCTTCCCCGATAAATCTAAGGGTGTATCTTACGTCATTTTTTCAATGTAACACCGTTCAGAGTTTTGAAGGAGGACAGGTACAAAAGGGTCAACGGAAAGGACGAGTGCAGGTGACGGATGAAACACTTTTCCACAAATATGTTACATTAGCGACTTTCTCATTTCACGTTTATGACTACAGCATGAGGACGAGTTGCGTTCATTTTGTACGTCTTCTCCTCGCTCATTTATCGGCGTTTAATAGCGCGACAGAATAAGTGATAAGGACGAGGATGACCGTTTACTTTGGTTCACTGGCACTCAAGCTGCTCTTTCTGCCTTGGTTTTATGGGTATTACAATTGTACAGCTTGCTTTCTATTACCCGCCACACTGACAAAACTTATATGTAAATGCACATCAGTTGTTCAGTGACTGCGAACAGCTCTTTCTAACGTACCCAACTCTAGCAGGCACATCCCCACAATTTCACGACAGAAATGGAACAAATCCAGTGTCCGAAAAGTTGTCCCTTTATAATAAATACGGGGTGACAGAGTCCAGAAACCTGGTTATGCAAAAAAAAAAAAGTTAAACCCTTTACGTACTAAGTGAAAGCACCTTTCTATCCAATGATCTGCGATTTACGAAAGAGCACTGCTTGTTGACAAGTTCCCCGGATTCACCCGTTAGTCCTTCTAGGAAACATATAGACCAAGATAAGTATGGAGCATTATGGAATGATACTGAGAGGAGATGAAAGTATTACTCGAAGAAAACGCTCTCTTCGTCCACCACGAACCTCACATACAATGACCTGGGATCAAACCCGTTCACCTGAGCTATAGTTAAAGATTCATTTCGTACCGCGCAGTAAACACATTTCGTCCAGTTTACAAAACCCAGTCAGTGTTAGGGAAAAAATGGCGTTTCTGAGAACCACACAAAACACACAAAAGAAATCTGTAGGCAGGAAGAAGAATTTCTGGATGTTAAACTAGGCAGTATGCGAAACAACTACTAGACTTTACAGGGTTAAGGCCGGTGGTAAGAATATTCAACATCGCACTCGTATTTTGGAGGGTTAACGGACACTCTTGAATCTGGTATCTCTGGCGTCAATCCTCATCAAAGGCTAATTTTAATACCACGAATAAACGTGTCCGACTTGCGAGATTTCAGATCCTCTGAGATATGATACCGTGTTGACTGGTAAGTAGTTATCGACAATTCGGAAAAGCTTGATGCCTCCATCTCCCTTGTCTAAGCAGTCCAAGACGAGACAGGACTACAGACCCCGACGAATGAGGCAACAAGATTGTCCGAAACGTCAGTAACTATTTTACCAGTCACTACGGCATCATAAGCCAGAGGACCCGAATCTTCCTGTTTATACTTGATAGTAATAGGCCTAATTAAATCTGTCTGTCGTACCGTACGGCGTATAGCGGACGGTGGGCCTACAACCATTTTAGCGTTCCCCGTAACATCACGCGGATCCAATGATATCAACACGACAGCCTACAAATCCCTGTGAACCGATCTTCCATAGAATCTTATACAACAGGAATATAACATAAGTGTCTCTCAGTTGTCATGGCAGCAGCTCGTTAAACGTAACAGCGGAGGAGTAAATTGCAGCCGAACTTTCCTCCTGACCTTTCCAACAGTCAGCAGCGCTAATTGGATCCGAGACACACTGTCCGTCAAACGCACCACACACTCCGCAGTAGTGGAAGAGTACCTTGCGGCCTACCACACATCATTCGTTATCATCCCCCACATCGCATTTAAGCTATATAAACCTCGGCAAGTGACAGACTATCATGCAACAAACTACTAGGCGATGCCATACAGCAGGCGGTTAGTCGATTTCTTATCGAAGAGGCCGGAGTTCAAACCCAGGGTATGTTGGACAAAATGACACAAGAGCACGTTTCCTCCTCGAGTAACTTTTTGTACTACCGCTGTTATTCCGGCAATGCAGCGCACCGACTCACCCTGTCCACTTCCACAACTAAAATTCAACCCAGTTGAACTCAGCTTATAAATCAGCAGGCAACAGCTCAAGACGAATTATAAAATGCACAAATATACAAACAGAGTAGAACTGCACAAACCACGAAAGAAAATCAAGTTAAGATAAGTGTGAGTCTTGATTCATATATCACCTTATTGAAATGTTATCAGGTTATATTGCATACTAACTTACGTATGTGATGGCGTAATAGACAAAAAGAGCGAAAGCACAAAACCATACCAACAGCCCAGTTCACTTCTTCAAATATTGTTTGTTTACGTGCAGTGTTATTGCGCAGGGCAAATAACAAACCATTAGTAATAATAACAACAATAATAGCTATAATAATAACTCGATTAGAATTAGACACATTTTGTGGATTTCTTTGATAGTGCGTGTCAATAAAAATCACATAAAAGCGACACTCTGAAACTATTTCTATAATCCTTTAAATTATGCACTTTCTCTAAAGGATACACGAGTCTAAAAATTCACATCCTACCTCACAGTGAACATCCTGCATCTGCTTCAGTACGACAAACCGGTTTATTTGGAGAGAAAAAAAAGGCTGTTTATTATGAGAACTGCAGGAAGCGCATCAACACAAACTGTGAGCAAAATACAGAGCTTCTGAAAGTTAAAGCAGGTGGAACACAGAAGGAAGAATGAATTTTAAAGGTACAAATTTCGTATTTAAGATCGGCAGTAGTGACGGTCGTAAAAACTTCCCACACAGCAGTCCGAGTCGAAACCGGCAAAGAGTGACCAGCCGTGAAAACTTACCACACAGCGATCGGAGTCGAAAACTGGCAATAATCAGCCAGCATCTAAATCCAGTTTCCTGGCTGTTGTGAAATGACTATCATCAAACAGGTCTAAGCCAAATCCGTTGTCATGTTGTGACATTTTGTCTCATACTGTACGTGAAGAACACGGAGAGTTTTGATTAGGCTGTATCTGCCTCTGTCTTCGAGTGGCAACAGCTTGAGAAAGGAGTAACGTGAGACCGGCTCTCTCTGACGGGTCCACCGGAGTAGGTTCTCCCCCTTTTCACGCTGCATCAGAAAACGCTATGTGGGTTTCGGACTGAGAAGGAGGACAATGTCCTAAATTTCAGGCACGACTACCATATACGGTCGTCAGAATCCTTAACATCTGAATACATGGAGAGTATTTAAGAACGAAATTCTAAGCACAATATTGGGGCACAAGGAACAGAACAACAAGGAGATGAGAAACTGCATAAAAAGAAACTTCATGGGTAATGTGTACCCTTCACCAAATGTTATATGTGCGACAATCACGCAGAGTAAGATGGGCAAACAAGGAGTGCGTAACGAAACTGAAAAGAGCAGACAACATTTTCACTCCGAAACCTGAAGGGAAAAGTCTACTCTGTGGGCACTGATGGATCTACAGCGCGAAGGAAGCGTGATATCACGCATAGATTAATCTTACTGAAATATGGGAAGCAGATAAGCCACGGTTCCAACGGCAGTGAACATTCAGGCTCCATATAATGAATAACATTTACTGACCATCTAAACCACAGTCAGCTTTTCAACGAGGTAGGTCAGTTAAATCACAACCCTGAATGTGCAATTTCAGGGTACGCCCCTGTTATTTCTAAGGCATAAGTAATTTTGGTGGCTGCAGTGAATCAGTACGTTTCCGATACCAATTATTTGTGGTGCCGCATGGAGCCATAAATTCCCGGGACCGTTTGTTTAGAAGCAGCATGTCAATAGGTTACCGGCACAAGGGCTTGACAGATATCCGTACAAGTTGTTCAGGGAGCTCCATAGATCCCTAATTTCCCAGGACCAGTTGTTTAGTATGCTGCGTGGATTAATGAATTTCCGGTACAGGCTGTTTAGGGTGCTACACGTGTCCGTAATTTCCCTGTACAAGGTATCAGGGGGCTATATGTGACCATACGTTAACGGGACCAGTTGTTTTTGGAGCTGCGTGAATCCACAAATTCTCGATATCAGTTGTGAAGGAGCCACCTGGATCTGTAAGTTCTCGTTACTACTTGTATAGGAGCTGCATGGATCACGAAGACGTCCCGAAATTCACCTAACATATATTCAGAAATTCATTTCCAACCTCGCAGGAAATACTCTCTGTTAAAAAGAACAGTTGGTTATTGCAGTACAAGGAAATAATCCTTGCTAATTCTCAGCACGTATGAAAGCATATTCCTCAACACATCAACACACTCGGTGTGCAAAATGCACAGTTACTAAATATTAAAGCAGGCGGGTACGTGTGACAAACAACTGTGCATTAAACAATTAAAAGCCATAACATAATTTCAGAGAGGAGGGGACCGGGGAGGACGAGGAGAAGATGATGAAACAGGAGAAGCAGGTAAGGTGATAACGAGAGATGCTACAATTATTACAGTGAAACGCGTCAAAGACTCTGAAGGTTCCCAGGCAGTGCCCGCTCGTCTGGTTAAAGCGGGTTTGAGATGAGACGAAGCGTTGGTAAATGAACCTGATTAAGCGCTGGGAAGTGGACCGCTCTGAGCATGCGACAGAGGCAAGATGTTGAATAGTTGCTGTACTTGGGTTGAGTTTTTGGACTGACAGTGGGAAGGCTGCGTTATGGCAGAATTTCGAAAGTTAAAATTGGAATGACTACACAAGAATCGTACACTTAAACGTGGAATACGTGTACGAATATGATATTTGCTATTGGAACGACCAGAATTTATAACGTTCTACATTCTTTACCTCCTGAATATCGTCATCGTTTCAGTTAGCCTTTTCGATGATATCTAGCGACACACAATTTCAACCTATGATATTTGTAGCGAGGTTTCATAATCGGTCGGTAAACAAGTATGATTCGCAACACAAACCTCCGAGAGGGCGGCCACCCCCAAGTTAACGCGTGCCACGAATCTTCCCCTTTCATTATCCTGTCAATGTTGACAGGCAGGAAATTATCCACGCTTCTAAGAAGCCAAGAAACTCATCGCATGATAACTGGGTTTTTATCGGAGAAGTTTGGGAAGTACGGAAAAATCACGGCAAAGATCAATATGCTCGGAATGGTTATAGGAATCTGGCTCACACAAACATAACATAAGAGAGTTGAGCTTCAAATGATGCAGCGCAAGAATTATGGCGAATAGCAAACGTAATGTAACACCACATAACATTTTCTAAACGATAATAAAAAGTGAAAGCCATAATATGTAGGTCTAAATACAACCCCTACCTTCATCTTTCACCTAAAAACATACTAGATTTGTGCAGGAGACAGTAAGACTTGATCAACAAGTGACGTGTTAATGCAGGAATCAAACGTCATTACACCACAAATTTATCAATTTTATTCCTAGAGCAGTTGAGCTTTCTTTGTAAATAACCAATTTGAAGCACAATTCTTTTTCTTATATTTGTTTATTTCAATTCTCTACATGTTTCGACCAACCAAGTGCTCATCATCAGGAGAGTCAATTGTAGCAATTGGTATGTCACTGTGTGTACGTGACCGTGTGGTATGTAGGTTCCATCTAAACCTGCATACCACACGGTGACCTACATAGTGACATATACCAGAGGTCGTATTGATACAATTGACTCTCCTGATGATGAGCACTTGGTTGGTCGAAACATGTAGAGAATTGGAATAAACAAATATAAGAAAAAGAACTGTGCGTCAAATTGGTTATTTAAAAAAATTGTAATAGGATGCCGGGTCAACAGAACATAAAATTCAGTTAAGCTTTATAGAATTAAATTATATTTGTAAGTGGTATTTGACTCCTAATTCATCATAAGGTGAATATCCACGTAAGTTTATCGTATTAATTTAAACCCATTGTTATTACACTATGATATTATTAATTTAAATTATAACCCTCCAACTTCCATTGTTGCAGATTTTTAATTGGCAATTCGACTTTTACATCCAAAGATTCCCTGATCACACACGCCACACCTGCCAGATCTGCTATCTTATATCTGAACACAGCTTTCAAGCCTATAAATTATTTAATAAGATAATATAATTCCTGTATCTGATGTACGGCTACGATCCCAAGCTATAATTTTTTATTTATGTTACGTGTAATGACTGAATATTAATTGTAGATATAAAGAATTAATTATCTTTCTATATTCTTAGAGACGAGCTTATGATGGCTTATTGAAAGCCGAAATGTGTACATGTGGCCGGGGTTCATGCCACTGCTATAGAACTTGTGTTCTACAGGTACAGATTGGTTTTAATGAGCAAACAATGATTTAACCAAATTGTAACGCATTAGTAGATATATTACGCGTATCTGTCTCAAGTGAGGTAAAAGACAACGTAAAATTTAATTCAGGACATATGATAATCTGGTGGAGAATCGAAGTGACTACCCACCAATATTACTTCAGAGGGTTCCGGCAATCCATTACGAAAAATTCATGAGGCACACTGCTTTATGCTAAGCAAGTTGTTCACTCGTACGAGCAAAATTGAAGAAAAAAATCAACTGCACATTGAACACCACTGGAAAAATAAAATTACGAAGGTAGTTCCTTTACATTAGTGGTTATGAGTATTTCTGTAATCAGTTTCTATTATGAAAAACACGGAATCCAATAAACGTGAAATACAGCTAATGACAATGTCAAAAGGAACATGCCTGTCCATAAAGACAGCAACAACACAGTAAATGTCGTGTGTAAAAACACAATATTTTGCGTATGCCTCGCCATTCCGATTGACATGAAACAAACGACTTTGTGTAGATAAAGCAGCGCTGAATACGAATTTATAACACTGTGAGATCGATGGCATCCTACAGAATTTCTTGGGGGGAAAAATGCACCGTAGAGAAATACATAAAACGTTCTGGTAACAAACACTGAAAAAAAGAAACTACTAGGAAAACCGGGTGTAAATGGGAGAATATTACAATAGGGTTTAAAGCAACAACACTGGAGTCACCTGGTTCAGGACAAAATCATGTTGCAGGTTCTTGCGACACGTGATGCTTTCGAACCAAAATACTATGCTTCTGTTCGCTTGTGCGCATGGCACACACCGCCAGTTCATTTATCTTGAGTTGATAAACTTACTTACTTACTTACCTACTCCATGGTGCAGAGTCCTTCTTGAGAAACTAACTGGTTTGTAGCTAGTCAAGAAATTCCCCGCATTTCACGGAACCCGAATGTTCATTACCGCACTCACAAGCGTCCGCCACCTATCTCTATCCTGGGCCCGCCCAATCCAGTCCATATAC
>Ga0131853_10016470_pt1 | contig 13491 bp, 14 predicted proteins | sample TergutLab28metaG_FD_92764 | JGI IMG/M metagenome (GOLD analysis project Ga0131853, IMG submission 92764) | Labiotermes labralis P1 segment gut microbial communities from Petit-Saut dam, French Guiana - Lab288 P1 (version 2) (version 2) | ecosystem: Host-associated > Arthropoda: Insects >... | reverse complement strand
TACGTGGACGTACTATCATTTTTGATGACGGTTTTTTCTTATTACGAGTCTTGTAACCAAGAGCCGGCTTACCCCAAGGTGTAGATGGAGCCGAACGGCCGATTGGCGCTCTACCTTCACCACCACCGTGTGGGTGATCGTTCGGGTTCATAACAGAACCACGAACTGTCGGTCTGGTACCCATGTTTCTCACTCTACCTGCTTTACCTAGTGTTATAAGCTCGTGGTCAATGTTGCCTACTTGACCGATAGTTGCACGGCACTCGATTGGTAAGAGACGCATTTCGCCGCTTGGCAATCTTACTGTCGCATACTTACCTTCTTTAGCCATGAGCTGAGCGGTGTTACCTGCACTTCTTACGAGCTGGCCGCCTGCACCCGGCTTCATCTCGATATTATGAATCTGAGTACCGAGCGGAATATTCCCCATAGGGAGCGCGTTGCCTAATTTGATCTCTGCATCCGGCCCGTTCATAAGAACATCGCCAACCTTGAGCCCATGAGGAGCTAAGATATAACGCTTTTCGCCGTCTGCATAAGATAAAAGTGCTATATTTGCAGTTCTGTTCGGATCATACTCAACCCCAACAACTTTAGCATTGATACCGTCTTTGTTTCTCTTAAAGTCAATAATTCTATATTTCTTTTTTGCGCCGCCGCCGCGATGACGAACGGTTATTTTACCCTGGTTATTACGTCCGCTATGCTTTTTGAGGTGAACTACTAAGCTTTTTTCCGGTTCGCTCTTAGTAATCTCCGAAAAGTCAGACGATGTCATATGTCTGCGGGACGGTGTATAGGGCTTAAATCTTTTAACACCCATCTATTGACACTCCCTTCACTACATTCCTTGGAATAGCTCGATTTCTTTAGAATCTTCTCGCAATTGAACGATGGCTTTCTTCTTAGCAGCAGTATAACCGCCTGTTTGACCACGTCTTTTGAACTTGCCTTTAACGTTCATAGTGTTTACGTATTCAACCTTAACACCTTCAAACATTTTCTCAACAGCTTCTTTAATCATCGTTTTGTTCGACTCTCTATGAACAAAGAAGGTGTATTTTTTGTCCGACATATCGTTCATGGTTTTTTCCGTAACGACAGGTCTTAAAATAACGTCGTAATACTGAATATTAGCCATTAAGCGTACACCTCCTGCATTTTTTCTACTGCTTCTTTCGTAACAACGAAAGCATCAAACTTCAAAATATCATATACATTGATAGTGCCTACGGCCGCTGTTTTCACAGTTGGCAAGTTTCTTGTAGATAAGACTACGTTTCTCGACTCACCTTCCATAACTACGAGGGCTTTTGTAAGCTTCAAATTATCCATAACCTTAACCATTTGCTTAGTCTTAACTTCCGGGAAAGCTAACTCATCAAGTACTACAAACTTCTCATCAAGCACTTTTTGGCTCAAAACTGACTTGAGCGCTAAACGCTTCACCTTTTTGTTAAGCTTAAACGAATAATCTCTTGGCTTAGGCGCAAATACAACACCGCCGCCTGTCCATTGTGGGCTTCTGATAGAGCCTTGACGCGCGCGCCCTGTGCCTTTTTGGCGCCATGGTTTGCGGCCGCCGCCTCTAACTTCCGCTCTTGTTTTTGCTGACTGCGTGCCTTGACGACGGTTAGCCAAATATTGGACAACTGCCATATGCACAACATCCGCATTCGGCACGATACCGAAAATTTCTTCCGAAAGTTCTATATCATCAACTTTTTTACCGTCTACATTTACAACAGGTACTTTTGGCATTTGACTTCCTCCTTTCTATTATTTCACAGTTGCTTTGATGAACACAAGTGAACCTTTAGGCCCCGGTATTGCGCCTTTTACTAACAAAAGGTTCATATCCGCATCCGCGCGAACTATTTCAAGGTTTTGCACCGTTACTTTTTTGTTACCTGTTTTACCGGCCATTTTCATGCCTTTAAAAACTCTACCCGGGCTTGTACCGGCACCTAGAGAACCGCCGCCTCTGTGGTACTTAGAACCGTGGCTCATAGGGCCTCTCGAGTGACCGTGTCTAGCGATCGGGCCGAGCGTTCCTTTACCCTTAGATGTGCCGGAAACGTCAACTTTGTCGCCCACCGCGAACACATCCGCTTTGATCTCTGATCCTACCTCATAAGTAGAAACATCGTCTAATCTGAACTCTTTGAGAACTCTTCTAAGCTCTACTCCTGCTTTTTTGAAGTGACCTTGTTCCGGTTTATTTACGCGCTGCTCTTTAATCGCGCCGAAACCTACCTGAATCGCTTCATAACCATCATTTTCCATGGTCTTTTTCTGAACTACTGTGCATGGCCCAGCTTCTACAACCGTTACGGGAATTACTAACCCGTCTTCGGAGAACACTTGAGTCATGCCGATTTTTCTGCCTAATATGGCTTTCTGCATTTTCGCACCTCCAAAACTCTACAGCGGATTGCACGCCTATGGCTATGCAATCATTCTAGGTTTATATTTAAAGGATGCCTTCTATATAAACCTGTCGGTAATCTGCATTACATGATTTTTAACGTGATGTCCACTCCATCAGGCAAATCTAAGCGCTGAAGCGCGTCGATCGTCTTTGGCGTAGGCATCAAGATGTCGATCAGCCTTTTGTGCGTTCTCATCTCGAACTGCTCACGGCTGTCTTTGTACTTATGAACCGCTCTGAGTATCGTAACCACTTCTTTCTTCGTAGGAAGCGGTATCGGACCCGAAATTTGCGCGCCCGTTTTGTTAGCTGTTTCAATAATTTGAGCTACTGATTTATCAACTAACTTGTGGTCATAAGCTTTGATACTGATTCTGATTTTTTGACTTGCCATAAAAATAAGTCCCTCCTTCTCGTACTTGGGCCAAGTAGTCCTTAGCCTCCAATGTTTAGCACGACAGTCAAGACTGTTACACTTTGCCGGGTGTGTCTTTTTGCTTTTCACAAACAGCACCATGGCGTATGAACAGTGACTTTCTAGCTTAGCTTCTCGAGCCAAACCGTGCTTCGTGGCACCGACTCATGTGAACTACCTGATTCTTCAGCAACCTCACAATCACAGTCGTGTTTTTGGGTGGTAGGATTTTCCCGGACAAGCCGGAAAAACCGGCTGACGTTTTGATCCAAATGCCGATCAAAACTACGCCTTCCTTGAGCATAACGCACCTCTCAAAAACGTCACATCGACGAGTATATCACACAAAACCAGTCTGTGCAAGTGTTTTTTAACATTTTTTCAAATATTTTCTGATATTTTTTGTGTATGAGTTTTTGAACACTTGAGCATGATGTATATATTATAGAAGAAACAGGAGGAATAACATGCCAAAAGATAGTCAGCCAGACCCAAAAGAAGTGCGTAAGAAAAAAGCAAACGGCGGCCCGACAATGGCCGAAAGTGCCCTTGATGGCGAAGGGCGAAACAACAAGAAACAATCAGGGAATCGCCATAAGCCTGGCAATGATAAGTAAAAACAAAGGGGCGCACAGTTGCGCGCCCCAAAACCTACATACTCTCAACCTCAACCAGACCTCTGCATAAAACTCCCACCGCCCGCGCATAAGTACAATTCCAGCTCGTACCCGTCATTTTTTTGTACGACGAAATCGCAGCCAATCAGTATGAGCACGTTTCATCAAACCTTGTATGACAGAGCTTGTTTGCTCGGGTGTATGTTTTTCCGATTTGAAAATAGCCCAAGTCGCAGCGGGTATTTCAATCTTTTCAAAACCGTTCGTATTGCAGTTTTCCGTGCAATGGGTAAAAATCATGTACGGGAAAGTATTCCCTTCGGTTATTCTATAGCCGCAAACAGCATGGACGCCGCTTTTATGGCCATTTGTTGATTTGAGTAAGCCGCCACTTGTCTTGTCAAAGCTATTCAGCCGCAAACAAATGAGCCCTAATAATCTCCATGTCCCAAACCTCTTGCGTCGAATGAACAATTAACGTACCCAAAAGCTCGGCAAGCTCGTTAAACTCATCATAGCTCATTTCAAAAAAGAATTGAGGTATCCACATCAGAATTTCGCCGTTTTCATCATAAATAGGAGTTTGACCCATTTCTCTGCGGAACTCGTATGAGTTAATATCGTCAATATTTAGTACTCTTGGCGAAAAATGAACCCCGTCAAAAATAATTAGTTCGCCCATACCCTCTTTGGTGATAAAGCTTTCGCTGAGCCCATCGAGCGAGATTACACCAGGGCTTCCGTCAAGACTCACTCTAAAAATTTCCATGTCTGCGGAGCTTGTGACACTAACATGCTCGCCGATTGTAGTTTGTGATTCACCCGACCCCCCTGAGATAAATCGCACAAAGCCACCCTCTGCGCCGCTTACATGCCCTGCAAAATTTTGTATTATTCTTTTTGTTTCAGTCTGAGGACGCTCCGCTGCAAAAGCCGTCAATGTTCCCACACCAAGCACCGCCACTAAAGCAAATGCCCCTACTATTGATCCAAATGTTGCCTTTTTCTTATTCGTCGTCATGATAGACGTAATTCTATTTTTCATATCTTTCTTACCTCCATAAAAGTTAGTTGATAAAACTGTTTTGAATCTTGATTTATACCGCACCACGCCGATAAGTGTCTCGCTATATTGTTTACGAGTATCGTCGTCCGCATTTTGTACTATTTCCGCGTCACAAGACAGCTCGCCAAGCGCGTTAATCGCCCTGGCAGCCATATAAACTGCCGGATTAAACCAATGCATGGCTGTCGCGAGCAGAACTAAGCTTTTGAAAAATAAATCCCCACGCTTATAGTGTACGAGCTCATGTTTTAGGATAAAGCGTAGCTCATCATCCGCCAAATCGGCGCTCGGCAGCAGTATCTTAGGCTTCACAAAGCCTAGCATCATCGGACTTCCAACACCCTCGCACTCCAAAAGACTAATTTGCTTTGAAATGCCCATTTCTGCCTTTAGATTTTCAAATAACATGTTTGATTTTTCATCCGCAATGTTTTTGCTCCACCTCTTCACTCTATTCATAAAGTAATAATGGTTTACAAGGTGAACACTAATGAAGACAATTAGTCCGACAAGCCAAATCGCAAAAGCTGCCTGCCACCAGTCCGGCGAACTCTCTCGTGCAGCATACGCAAACGGCGCGCCTTGAGCTGAGAGTGGCAAGAAGGTGATTGGCATTGCCCCTCCTGCTTGCTCATTGCCTATTTGAATCATAGGTTGAACCGCTTCACTCGGTAAACCTACTCTTATTAATGCGCCGCTCCATACCGGCCTAATCGGAATTATCAGCCCGATTAATATAATTAACCACGCATAATACCTCAGCTTTTCAGAGAGCCATCTTGCCAAGAGCGGGTTTAGAACCATGTAAAACGAAGCAATCAAAGACATCGCCAATGAGCATGTCAGCAACAGCACCATAAAACTATGCATACGCCTACCTCCCTTTGCTCTTACGCTCTTTCAATTCGCTCGTTAATTTAAGCAGCTCATCAATATCAGCATCGCTCAGCGATTCATCACTATAAACTGTTGTGACAAGATTGAGAAACGAATTATTGTGAAATCGGCCTAAAAAGCTGCCCATTTCAAATTTCAAGTACTCTTCTTTTGTGATGTTCGGAAAGTATTGGCGCTCTTTGCCATGTTTCTCGGAGCGCAGGAAGCCCTTTTCAGACAGCCGCAACATAAGCGTTACTATCGTTTGTATCTTCCACTCCCTATCATTGCCTAACATCCTCATAACTTCTGACGTTGTCATAGGCGGTTCATTCGCCCATACCAACTGCATGATATCAAACTCCGCGTCCGGCAGTTTTCTCATCATTTCCACATCAAATCCTCCTTTGCCATATTTAAGACCGCGCGTCTTACATTTCAATATACTACACCACGTCTTAAATAATGTCAATGATAAAATTGAAAACATCTTGTTAAAACTGAAAAAGGGGCGGTAATTAAACACCCCCCTAAAATCTCATAAACCTTCTAGTCACCGCCATAACCGGCTTAAACCAAAACGGCTCAAGCTCCTTAGCCGCTCTCTCAAGTTCATCACCTATTTTTATCCCTTGTGGGCATTCTTTTTCACATTTGCGGCATTTGTTGCACTTAGAAGCGAACGTCGGATCGGCTTTTAGCGCGGTTTGTTTTATGTATTCGCGAGTTGCGATTTTTCTGCCAGAGAGAGCGGTTTCGTTATAGCATGTAAGACATGCCGGAATATCCACGCCCCTCGGGCAAGGCATACAATAATTGCAGCCGGTGCAAGGCACTTTTAAGGTGCGCATCAAGGCCTCTCTCGCCTCATGTATTATCGTAAGCTCGCTCGTATCGAGCGATCCGCTCTCCATCTCACTTGCTATCGCCGCATTCCCTTCAAGCATCTCCAAACTACTCATGCCTGATAGCACGCAAGTGACCTGCGGATGGTTCAAAACCCATCTGAGTGCCCAATCGCTAGGGGTTCGTTTAACATCGGCTTGCTCAAATACATCGAGGGATGCCTTTGGCAGCTTATTAGAAAGTATCCCGCCTTTTAACGGCCCCATAATCATAACAGGCATACCTTTCGATGCGGCGTATTCCAATCCATGCTTGCCTGCCTCGTTAAACTCATCCAAATAGTTGTAATAAATCATGCAAAATTCCCACGGGTACACGTCGCAAATTTTAATAAACTCGTCGCGTCCACCGTGGTAGGAAAAACCGATATTTTTAATCTTGCCCTCGCGCTTTTTTGTTTCAATCCACTCAACTATGCCAAGCCCCACAAGCCGCTCCCAAATAGCGGTATCAGTCATCACATGTATGAAATAGTAGTCAACATAATCGCTGTGGAGCCGCTCGAGTTGCTTGTTAAAATACTTATCCAAATCATCGCGCCCTTTGATAAGCGCAGGCAGGATTTTTGTGGCGATTTTGACCTCACCCCTCTTGTTATTATCAGCCAAAATCTTGCCGAGCGTACGCTCCGAGCCTCTGTAAATGTAGGCTGTATCGAAATAATTCACGCCCATCTCTATCGCTTGCAAAATGAGCTGCTCGCTCTCTTTATGGTCTTTCGGAAAACGCAAACAACCGAATCCCAAAGCTGAAAGTTCATCGCCGTTTTTTGTGTTTAGCCGATATTTCATTGTAATTCCCCCAATTCTTGGTTATAATGGAACGATACCAACAGTTTATCATACTTTTGCAACAAGCGCCATAGGAAGGATGAGCGAAATGAAAATAACATGTATCGGTCACAGTGGTTTTTGGGCTGAACTTGGCGATTACAACCTGATTTTTGATTATTACACGGATGAGAAAAACATAATCACGCCCGAAATTTTTGCGGATAAAAAGACCTGCGTCTTTGTGTCACATAACCATCACGACCATTATAACAAAAAGGTATTTGAATGGACGGAGTTTGGTGACGTGGCGTATGTTTTGGAGAACGACTGCCCGTTGGGTTCAAATCCGGCGACAAATACAAGTGCTTTGCGAATCGGTGAAGGCGAAGAGCTAAGCATGTTTAATGGCGCGGTTCACGTGAAAGCTTATGGCTCGACGGATGAAGGCGTATCGTTTTTAGTGCGCTTAGATGGTTTAACCATCTTCCACGCAGGCGATTTGAACAACTGGCATTGGGATGGCGAGATGAGCAAACAAGAACTTGCCGAGATGGAAAGCAATTATTTGAAGGTTCTCCATCAACTCGCAGGCATAAATATAGATGTGGCGTTTTTACCGGACGACCCACGGCTAGGGGTTCATGCAAGAAGGGGGATTGAGGGTTTTGAGAGGATTGTGGGCGCAAAAAAGATTGTGCCTATGCATTTCCCGGGGAATGCAGGGGAAAGGTATTAGCCTGGTTGATAGTGTGGCGCAGAGCCACCGTGCAAGCACCCCTCTTATCATTACCCTTGGATAGCCGTAATGATTCATAGGGGCACGCCCCGAAAGTATACTATGTAAATAGCTCCTCCCCCTTCGCTACACCACGGACAGATATAGAATCTGCCCCTAAAAACTCCCAATCCACACTAATGCTAAACACCAACCCCATCCTAAAAAGGAGGCAAAACAATGAAAAAATCCAAACCGAACCTCAACGTCCTAATCTTATTGCTACTATTAACCCTAACCCTCTTGCTAACCGCCTGCACCACCGAGGCACCTGACACCACCGAACCCGGCCCCCGACCACCCACCACTCAAGAACAAACAGCTTGGGAGCCAAGCGACGACCTCACCGAACAACAGCTAATCTTCATGTATGACCTAAGCTACATGCTCTACATACTCGAAAATAACTTTGCCTCCTTGGATGTGGCTCATTGGGCGTATGACTTGGATATCCATCAGAGCGTTAATTCTATTCGCCAGGAAGTTATCCAAAATCCTGATATGGATGTTGATGATTTTTTTGTTGCGATTTCTCAAAAGCTTACGGCTTCCGGGCTTATTGGATTTTTGAATACTCTTAATCCGGTTATGCATGCAAACTGGCTGACCGGCAATGCACCGGGCATACTTAGACAAGATAATGTGATGGAGTTTTATCGGCCAAGGCATCCTGAAGAGCCTGAAGATGATTATGCTCGCGCGTATAGGATATTGACAACGCATGGCGAGGGCAGCATTCAGCATTTTGTACGAAGGCTTGAACTGGTGTCAGGCGAGGCTGATTTGGCGTCGGATATCCTCCGCGCGCGCGATGAAGGCGATATTTCCCTTGCAACGAATTTAGCGGCCGAGGCCTTTCGCCTCACTGTCGATGCTCCTGCGATGCATACCGAGATTATCGAGGATGGACGCATTGCCTATTTGGGGATAAACTGGTTTGACCTCAACCGCCGCATTGATGTGCTTAACTTTTATGAAGAAATTCGCGGTTTTGAGCATCTTATAATAGACATTCGTGCGGTCGAAACCGGCGACCCACGCTTTTTCTTCGACGTAATCATGAGGCCGAATCTTAGAGGCGACGTTACAATAAACGGCTTCGGGTTTGCAATCGGCGGGGAGTATGTGCAAAACGTGCTAAATCCCCTCCGTCTTGGCAGAGAAATTTTCTTCTTTGATACAAGCGAATTTGGCGATGCCACGGACATCGTCGCAAATCACGATTTGCCGGAACTGGCACTTTGGGATATAGAGCGCATGACCTACGGCTTTAGACTGGAAAAAACGCTCACACCGGACCATATCGGTGGCCGCCCGGCTTTTAATGGTAAAATTTGGCTGCTAACAGGGCCTAACACAATATGGGGCGCACAGCTTGCCACGTGGGTTTCAAGTGCGTCGGAATTTGCCACACATGTAGGCGAACCAAGCGGCGGAAACTTCGGCGGCGGCGTCCGCTCATTCGCAGCGTTGCCGCTCACCGGGATACTCATCCATTTTGAACCACTATATATCACGGACGAACAAGGCTGGCCACTCGAAGCAGGAACCGCGCCGCATCATTTGAATTATCCGGGGTTAAACGCTCTGGAGACGGCTTTGGTTTTGATTGAGGAAGGGCAATATTAGGGTAACGGCAGGAGGCGCGTGCCACTAATAAAATGCTAAGGTATTGCAGAGAGTTGCACAATTGTGGTTTAATAGAATTGTATATACATCGTGACTCATCACCGCAAAAATCAATCAAAACAAAAAAGGAGCTGACAATATGAAATTCACAATGGTACACACAAACATCAACGTCTCAAATCTGGACAAATCGCTTGACTTCTACAAAAAAGCACTCAATTTGGAGGAAACGCGCCGCATTGCGCCTGAAGATGGCAGTTTCATCATCGTCTATCTCTCGGACGGCGTGGAAAATGGTCCTTTGCTTGAGTTGACTTGGCTTAGAGATAAAGAAGGCCCGTATAATCTCGGCGATAATGAAATCCATATCGCGTTCAAAGTCGAGGACTTTGACGCCGCGCACGCGCTTCATACTGAAATGGGCTGCATCTGCTATGAGAATGCTAAAATGGGTATTTATTTCATCAATGATCCTGATGGGTACTGGCTTGAGGTTCTTCCGCTAAGGAGGAAATAAATGAGCGTTTTGATGAAGTTCGAGCTCCATCCATTTGGCTCGCTGGGAAACTATAAGTTTGCCGACGTAGCCGCCAAATATGACGGCAAATGGATTTTCTGCCAACACAAAGAGCGAACGACATGGGAGATGGCAGGTGGACACATTGAACCGGGCGAAACACCCCTAGAAGCCGCTAAGCGTGAGCTGTTTGAAGAAACAGGTGCGACCCATTTTGACGTCGAGCCTCTATGCGACTATTTCGTCGAAGGCTATTTGCGCGGCGTGCATATACTTGCGCACGGTCAAGTTTTTTACGCACAAGTCCACGCCCTTGGCGAGCTTCCGCCTGAGAGCGAAATGGCGAGGGTGCGCTTGTTTGATGAATGTCCGTCGCCATCGGAGGCGGAGCTTACATATCCCGGGCATACTTGCGAGATATTTAAGATAGTTACCGGTAGGGGGATAGGGCTGGGGAATGGGAGCGTAGAGACGCGTTAATTACAGCTATTTGCGTAGAGGCGCGTTTCCGCCGAGCGTTTGTCGCGCCCGGATACATATACCCCTTGACATTCCCCAAAATCTCCGCTATACTAACCAAAATACCAAAAGTGATGATGGGGACAGTAAGCATTTGCAAACCTTACAGAGAAAGGCGCCATTGGCTGGAAGCGTCTAGTGAGCTAGTTGTCCGAAAACCACCCCGGAGCGGCTGTAGTTAAAACTACTAAATCAAGCCCGTTGACTACGTTATAGTCAAATCATGTTGCGTTTCGTAACATGATACAAAGTCACTAAATCAGGGTGGAACCGCGGGAGATATCTCGCCCCTTTTTCCGTACGGAATTAGGGGCTTTTTTTATATTTTTGATTAAAAATCAGGAGGAGAAAATTATGTACGAAATCAAACTTAAAAACGGCGACGTTAAGAAGATGGACAATGAGGTAACAGTGCATGGGCTTGCTTGCGAAATAGCCGCCGGTCTTGGGCGCGCGGCTTTAGGAGCCGAGGTTAATGGCGAGGTTATGGACTTGCGTGATGTGTTGGGTAAGGACGCGCAGGTTAGTATTTTAACGTTTGAAGACGACGCCGGCAAACGCGTTTTTAGACATACTGCGGCGCATATACTTGCACAAGCCGTTAAGCGGCTCTTTCCCGATGCAAAATTTGCGATTGGTCCTGCCACTGCAGACGGATTTTATTATGACTTCGATAAAGAAGTGCCCTTCACGCCGGACGACCTCATTGTAATCGAGGAAGAGATGAAAAAGATTGTTAAGGAAGACTTGAAGCTTGAAAGGTTCACATTGCCGCGCGACGAGGCTATCGCGCTCTTTAAAGAAGCGGATGAGCCTTATAAAGTCGAGCTTATTCAGGATTTGCCTGAGGATGCTATTATTTCGTTCTACAAGCAAGGCGAGTTTGTTGACCTTTGCGCCGGAGCACATGTTTTTAGCACGAAAGACATCCGCGCGCTAAAACTTACAAGTATCGCAGGCGCATATTGGCGCGGTGATGAGAAGCGCAAGATGCTCACGCGTATTTATGGCACGGCGTTCCCTAAACCGTCGGAGTTAGAAGCGTATTTGACGCGGATGGAAGAAGCCAAAAAGCGCGACCATCGCAAGCTTGGCAAGGAGCTTAAACTGTTTATGCTATCTGATGAGGGGGCGGGCTTCCCGTTCTTCTTACCGGACGGCATGGTTGTTTACAATAAACTATTGGAGTTTTGGCGCGAAGAGCACAAAAAAGCAGGTTATTTGGAGATTCGTACGCCGTTCATGCTCGATAAAAAGCTTTGGGAGCGTTCGGGGCATTGGGATAATTATGCAGAGAACATGTATACATCTGAAATTGATGAGCGCGAGTTTGCAATAAAGCCTATGAACTGCCCGGGCGGCATGATAGTTTATGAATCTGAGCCGCGTTCGTATAAGGATTTGCCGCTTAGAATGGGCGAGCTTGGTCTGGTTCATCGCCACGAGCGTTCGGGTGCATTGCATGGGCTTATGCGCGTGCGCTGCTTCACACAAGATGATGCACATATTTTCATGACAAAAGAGCAAATCAAGGCCGAAACTATTAAAACGGTTAAGTTGATTGGCGATATTTATTCGGTATTTGGCTTAAAATATAGCATTGAACTCTCCACAAGACCTGAAAAAGCCATGGGTGCGATAGAAGATTGGGAACATGCGACTGAAGCATTAAGAGAAGCACTTGTCGAAATTGGCATTCCGTTCGTCATAAACGAGGGCGACGGAGCGTTCTATGGACCAAAAATCGACTTCCAAGTTGAAGATTCTATCGGCAGAACTTGGCAGTGCGGAACTATCCAGCTAGACTTCCAGATGACAGAGAAGTTTAATCTTGAATATATAGGCGCGGACGGCGCGAAGCACCGCCCGGTAGCAATTCACAGAACGGCTCTTGGAAGTATTGAACGTTTTATGGGCGTGCTGATTGAGCATTTCGCAGGCAGTTTCCCTGTTTGGCTAAGCCCTGTTCAAGCGATTGTGCTTCCGATTTCCGATAAGTTCTTGGACTATGCCGAAAAAATCAATGAACAGTTAGAAGCAAGCGGCATAAGAAGCGAAATTGACACGAGAGCAGAGAAAATCGGCTACAAGATTCGCGAAGCAAGGAATCGTAGGATCCCATATTTGCTTGTCGTAGGTGAGCGTGAAGAAGCCGAAGGAACGGTTTCGCTTAGAAGCAGGCAAGGCGATGAAGGCGCGGCTTCGGTTGACGATTTCCTTGAGAGGATTCAAAAGGAGATTACTGAGAGGGCTTTGGATAGGAGCGAGATGGAATAATTTTTCTTGCAAGGGCGGATTTACGTTGGCAACGACGTATATTCGCCCGTCATTTTTATCGCCATATAAACCACGCCAAGTAGATTCAAAAATGAAAACCGCCCAAAGAAAACGCCGTACTTTTTGCGCAGCCCGATGACACCAGCGGTCGTGCAAAATTGCAAGTTTTATTGGACGGTTTTCATTTTATGCGACTATATAAGCGCGACATCCTTGGATGCACGGAAATAGGGATATTGGTTAGGCAGATAATATAATCCTAATCCCTAGCCTTTATCCCAAACTTTCTCAGAAACTCAATCGCCACTTTACCCATAGGCAGTACGCTGAGGTCGTGCTGCTTAATGCCTCCAATTACAATCATCACAATAAAATATGACATAAGCCCGATCAGAATTGAGAACATCAAAGCAATCGTGTTACTAGATAGCAGATAAAATAGCGCATTATACGTCACGAGACAAGCTATGCTCATCAAAATCGCACCGACTATTGGCTTTATGAGCATGCCGCTAAAATCGGGCTTTGCGCCGGTTAGTTTGTATACAAAGTAGATATTTATCGGGGCGGCGATAGCATAGCAAACTATCGTGCTTATAACTGCTCCCAAAATGTTTATGGACGGTATAGGAAGCAAAATAAAGTTTGCAATAATCTTGCCGATACAGCCAATTAATGCCGCAAATACCG
>Ga0131853_10016467_pt1 | contig 13492 bp, 2 predicted proteins | sample TergutLab28metaG_FD_92764 | JGI IMG/M metagenome (GOLD analysis project Ga0131853, IMG submission 92764) | Labiotermes labralis P1 segment gut microbial communities from Petit-Saut dam, French Guiana - Lab288 P1 (version 2) (version 2) | ecosystem: Host-associated > Arthropoda: Insects >... | reverse complement strand
GGTTAATGTGTGAATTACAGTAGAGGGAGTGAGACAAAACACACAAGGGTTGGCTGCGGTGCGTTTTCGTGGCGGGGAGGGTGTGAAGGGGTAACCGGATTGCGTATGTGATTAAAACAGTATACAAGCCTTTGCACGTGATTTCTACATATCCACGGTCACCCAGGTAGAAAAACATTAAACGTATTCGCTTTACCGTGTTTTCATTCAGAAAAAAAAAAACCTGATAACCTTAAGAATTGGAATTTTATTTAATTTTGTTTTGAACTTCAACTAAGCAGGAATTTTATTCTGGCTGTATAGCATGACAACAGGTTTGTAATATTTATCTAGCTACCTACATAGATTCATGGGTGCATAAGAACGTAGCAACCTACGTACAAAATAATTAACCTATAACTAATTAATTAATTAATTAACTAGGCAAATAGATTGAACAACCGTCACAACTATATATTCAATCAATTTCTCCTATTTTTTAAAATATGCCAAAATTTTAGTCTTTTGTAGAAAAACTTTACGAGGCACAAGCTTAAGGATACAAAAGAAAGGCTCTCGTATATAAAACAATATTTTTTTTGTAAATTTGTTTCCTCTTGTATTTTTGAGGCGGAGACAGATGATGGCTTTTTTGAAAAATCCCAAAATGTAGCATATTTTGGACAATAAAATTGTTTTAAAATACTTGTCATTTTGAGATTTCTTCTGTTTATTTACAGTTTTCAAACCGCAAAGAGATATCGCACTCTAATAAACGGATGTACAGCTAAATATCACACAGCGCACTCATCCTTTTCCAATATCACCAAGGTATCTGAAAAACTTGATGCCTCAGTTCATCCTGAAATTAGAGGCAACACCTTACTCCGACTCGTTGGCAAGTATCAGTAATATGTCACAGCGTCACAATTCGGAAATTCATAACCTCAACAACAATGGATTGCAGCTGTATTGCCATAATTTATGGCACTATTCTGGCATTTTCCTGAAGGGATTCAAGAAAACATCAGAAAATTACAATCAGGTAGTCAGTGTACCTGCTGGGATCCGAATGAGGCATTTTGAAGATACAAATGACAAACGTTACGGCTTGAGAGAGACTTCTTGCTAAATCAGTTGAAAGTTACAGGAATATAGAAGTGACATATGCCACTTTAGCGCAAGCAAATATATGTTACACCTTGGTGTAGGAATTTAATCCGAAAATCAATGAATCGAGAGTTAATTAATTTTCGAGAGGAATGCTGGATTGTAGGTTAGTGCAGAATTTGTATTTTGCAGTTCCGACTAATTATATTAATTGTGATTATCTTTGTATTACATTTATTTTGTTAATAACTACTCTAAAATCAAAACACCTTCCTAATTACTAACTTATGATTTTACTATTTACTGTCTTTTTTGAAGCTTTACTCAAACAGTGGAGTAGAACTGAAGTATCTTAAAATCGCTTAAAGGCGCATCCTACTGAGGCAGGACGAAGTATGACAAAAACTGACATGCCACGAATCTTCGGAATCTTCATGTATAGCAGAGCGGTACTAAAATATAGGGGCAAATTAGGCAGAAAATTTGCTATATATGACATTTTAAACTCATGGTTCCGTGCATCGTAATTTAGTGTTAATAAAAATCCAACCAGATGCAACAGTATGCAGATATTTATTAGTCGCACGACTCGCACAAACCATGCCCGATCAGGTCACGTTGGAGGGAAGTAGCTGTACCAGTATTATGACCTGTACCAGAGGTTGCGGTTACAGTTTTTACTCCTGATGATGGGTGCTCTGACACCCAAAATATGTAGAGTGACTTTGCAGTAAATAAATATCTGCATACTGTTCCATCTGTTTGGATTTTTATTAACATTAGTACATGACTTCTGTATTTAGGCAAAAGAGCATGAAGATGAAAATTATTTTGGTTATTTCATTTTAATGCAGTCATTTCTTCTTCTTCTTCTTCTTCTTCTTCTTATTTTTCTTCTTCTTCTTCTTCTTCTTCTTCCTTTTATTCGTGTTTTAGTGCAAGTTTCCACTAAGTCCTCATTTTATCACCTCTTTGGCCATCTCAGTTTCATTCTACTTCTTTGGGCTTCCACTGTGTTACTAATTTTTTAATCCTTCTTCCTCCATAAAACTTAAATGTGTTTTTAATTCCGTTCTGTACGGAGTTTGGATTGTAATGTTATCATAACACTACAGTTTCTGTGATGGCGCAGACTGAATTCAACTTAAGAAAACCGCGATAAAACTTATACTTCTGTAAACATGCCAATTTTTTTAATTGCCTAAAGTCTAACTGTGAACTTTAAATATAAATATCGTGTCGTGCTGTTAGCAATAGTGTCGGGGGCTTAAGACAAAAGGAAGAATGCGGGGTCCAATCAAAATCACACGCACAAACACACACGTGACTAAAGACAGCGAGACTTTACTACAGCTTCGCTAACATGCAATATGCGGTCCGTTGAGTAGAAGTTTTGAAGGATCTCAACTGCAAGGATGTACACTCGCTGCTGGACAAATGGGGATGGAGATAAATTATAAAGTGCATAAGAAATCTGTATCAGCGTAAGATGTAGCAAAGTTTGACTTCAATTAATAAACTAACAACTATGCGAGACCATTTCCTCTCTACGTGCTAGAATTTTGGAGCAAGATGTGACTAAAAGGCTTTGGAGTCTTTAAGTGGTTCGGAATTCTATAAAAGAGGAGGTTAAAAGCGGGAAAATCCTAGATTTAGGCAAGTAAACAATATCTGCTGTTTAACGTGAACATGTCGATACAACATTGGCTTTTACATCTTCCTAATTCCAGTTCAGTTCAGATCGGTGGAAAACTTTCATTGCACATTGCACATTTATCTACTGCTGTAATCATTATAATGCTTATGACTCCCTAACGGTTTCTGTTATTTTATGACAAAAGCTTTATACCCAGTACGAACTCTTGTTCAACCCATTCTTACTGCAAATGTTATCTACATTTTCTTTATTGATTAAACTCCTTTAATATGGCATTACAATTGCTACTAATTGCAAGACATAGAGTAGCGGAACATACTTACTTACTTACTGCATGGTGCAGATCTTTCTTGAGAAGCTAACTGGTTTGCAGCTAGTCAAGAAATTCCCCGCATTTCACGGAACCCGAATGTTCATTAACGCACTCACAAGCGTCCGCCACATGTCTCTATCCTGGGCCAGCCCAATCCAGTCCATATACCCACATCCCACCTCCTGGAGATCCGTCCTAATATTATCCACCCATCTACGCCTAGGTCGCCCCATTGGTCTCTTTCCCTCCGGTTTCCCCACCAAGACCCTATGCACCCTCCTCTGCTCACCCATACGCGCCAAATGCCCAGCCCAACTCCTTCTTCTCAATTTTTTTCACCCGCACAATATTGGGTGAGGAGTACAGATCATTTAGAGAGCAGCTGAACATAAATGCAAGAATATCGGTATTTTTGTCTTCGTTCTGGAAATTGCATTAGACTAATGTATTGCGTAAAGTTGAAAACAATAACTAAGTTCTAAGACAATCTAAATTTGTTTTAAGCATCTTCATCACCATGATTTTTTTTAAGAATTCTTCTCTATCTACGTGTGTTCGGCTGAGCGTGTAGAATATTTTCTTTCCTCTGGTTTTTATTCTATTGCCCAAAATAGTTTGTCTGTTGCTTTTTTTTTTTGCTTTATGCGTCTCGGATAAAATTCCCGCAATAAAATTTATTTTTCACAGGTAAAATTCCGAACGTTTATTTTTGTACCTATGTGTATATTTCTTTGATCTCCTAGACTCAAAAAAGATCTCAGCATTTAAATTATCTCTAATGGGTGCTTGAACTTAACGCCAGTAGCGTGCTCAGTAATGACCAAAGTTTTGTGTTAGCCTCCTGTTTCGAACTGAAAATTTGAAACAGCTTCCACCCTCAAGAAAAAGTTGTGTACTCTTAAGGGGCGCCGGGGTCTTTCTAACCAACTGCATAAATTAAGGCGCACGAGACAGTGACCTTCAAGACAACCAATGTGAAAACCTCAAATCTTACAATAACAACATCACAGGTGTCAGTATGTCCAGTATAATTCGAATTTGTCAACCTTATTCAGTTATTAGTTTTCAAAATATTTCTGTCGCAGCTCTATAGATGCCATTAGCCAAGAAGTTTTCCTTGAGTGAATTTAGGCCACTGTTGCATTATAAGTGCCTACGCAGGAGTGGGGTTGGAGAAACTTTGGCCAAACTTAACGTGACACTTTGCGAAGTTTAAGTGTAAGGTTTGTTAATGAATGGGACCATCATAGTGAATATTTTAAGTTCATATTTCATATACCGGGGCATAACCAGTCCTCTTTTGCTTTAAAATTTAACTCAAGTTGATAAAATCCTGTAACTTTCCCAAGATCTTATTAAATTTTATAAAGTTTTGCGTTACAGAGTTTCGTCAAATTGTGGGGGTTAATAGCATTTTCAGAACAGTGTGATAGGGAAGATAACATTTCCACACCACGTAAGAAATTCTCCGGCAAGAAGCACCGTCCAGTTTGCTCTGAAATTTAACTGGAAAGATATAGTAGTCATGTATTAAGAACAATATCACTTGTTAGGAAAACAGCACATTTATGTTATAAACAATTCTTTAAATGCAGGGAGGAAAATATATGTCCTTAACATTTCGGATCATGCGATTGTAACATTTACTACATAAATAGAGACAAAAAGGTAAAGTGATCCCGTTCCACGCCCGGTTTGGCCCAGAGGGTGGGTAGAGTTATAGCTCTACTCTTCCATGACCGCGGCACTAGAAATGGGTGAGTGGTCAGCAGCACAGCCCGGCCGCACTTTACCCCCGGGAAAGACCCGGTACTCATTTTACAGGAGGCTTTTTGGGACCCAGGGCCGGTCTAGACGGGCGGAAAATCTCGTCCCCACCGGGATTTGATCCAACACCGTCCAGCTTGTAGTCAGTCGCTATACCGAATGAGATACTACATCGTTTTATATCTGTAATTATTAAGGGCGTCTCCTCAGAGTCAAACCCATCTGACTGTAGCAGTCAGACTCTCTAATCTAGGGATTTATAATTTTTTTCTCTGCCAACCCCAAAACCTAAATCACTTTGGCCTTTTAACCAAATAGAACCAATATATCCGAGGCACTCCATTGCGACCACAAATTTCGGTTGATTACGTTGATATTTCACGACTGGTCAGAATACAGACTTGTTTGAGAATCCTTGCTTTGTAAAAAGACAGCGACCTCCAAATTGTGTGTTTGGGTGTGGTTGGAGGGGAGTTGTTATGTTTATACTGTTCATTCCGTACATTATCGATAAAGAATTCTCGACACTAAACTAACAAGATTCTCAAAACTTTTTTCGAGATATTTACATTACAACATCGCTCCGAACATCCCTGAGTGTTTCAGTCCGCAAGGGACCAACATAACGGAATTAATCCAAATCAGTGTCGCATAAAACCAAGTTATCCACTTTTTTTTTACACAGCTGACGTGATGTAAAAGGGTCAAATAGCTAATATGTAGATATTTCCTTTTAGAAAAATTTTACAAACCTGCTAGATTTTGGTATAACGGAAATTTATTTTAAAAGATTAAAATTATTAAAATTTCAGGCTGTACAGCTCGTCCTTTTGTATAATTGAAAGGCCGGTCTGGTCTCTAAAGTGTGTCGCCACTGTCTGCTATATTCAAATGTCACTCCGTATCAACTGATACAAAATACCGTTGATTCGACTGACCTTCACAACTACGTCTTCAGAAACAAATAGTCTATGACGAGTTAACCTTCTCTTCTGAACGCTGTTCTTGTTGTTGTTACTTCTATGGCTGATGATGATGATGATGATCCTATCCTAAACAGATTGCTTCAGCTGTACTTACGCCGTATTTATGCATTTATGGCTTTCCCGTTTGCCGTTTATTCTCTGGGGAAACACTGAAATAGTCAAATGTCGCGAAGATTGATGACGTAACACTAAATGCTGGATGTGTAATTTGTCAGACGTGAACGTACTGTCACTTACTTTGGATGTCACAAAATTTACTTCCTATAGCATTGTTCGATAGATAGCCTACCTACTGTAATAACAGTGTAGCGAAGAGGTCAGGAAGCCAACCTATATTTGCATGTCAACCTCACATATAGCTAACGGTAACGTACATTTTTAGAGAAATTTACCGAATTGCACTTGATATAAAAGAACGGAGAAAAATTTTATGTAACACTAGCAATAGAGACTAACTAGAGCGATTATATCTTTAATGAGATGACAGAACCTGTAGCACGCAGCAGGAATGTGACAAAACCTTTCAGATTTTCGTTGAGAAGTTTGAATGAAGGATACCGTTTCCGAGTCGAAGGAGGGGGGGGGGGTTAAGAAGATCTTAGGATCCATTGAGACTGATGTTTTACATTTACTATACAAGGCCATAGAGTAGTTTCGATTGGGCTGGGATAAAGGCCCGTGGTGGAATCGTGTGGACATGAAAATAAATATCGATTTCCTTTAAGTGTGAAATTCCTTCACCAGTTAATCATCCTTATGCTTTTATTCATCTCAGTATTTAACCAACTTGATGCACAAAATTTGTTTCACAATAAGTTTTATTTCATGCCTCTACATGTTTCGAGCACATGTGCTCATCTCTAGGTATGATGATACCAGAGGCTGTATAATGCAATTTAGACCTTCTGATGATGAGCACATGTGCTCGAAACATGTAGAGGCATGAAATAAAACTTACTGTGAAACAAATTTTGTGCATCAAGTTGGTTAAATACTGAGATAAATATACTGAGATGCACTGTCAAAGAAACGTCAAAATTATGCTTTTCTGTTTATGGTGGCGTGCATCGCCGATCTATTTTAATATTGTCCAAAGAGATGCAACGCAAAGCAGTATATTTATTATTCTGCAAGTTCACTCTACATGTGTAGGGTGTCAAACACACCCATCATCAGGAGTGCCTAAAACTGTAACTACAGCCTCCGGTATTGGTCATATTTTTGTGCACCTACATCCCTCCAACGTGGCCAAGTTGACCACGTTGGAGAAGCCCTCATTTAACTTTTTACCCCTGATTACAGATTTTGTCTATTTCATAAAAACTCAACGATAATTTAATAATTTAATGTTTCACCAAATCCCTTTTTCCTCACAAGAGACACGTAAATATTACTGTCAATTTGTATCCACCTATAAGTAAGAAATTTATCCTGACCAAAAAAAGACCATTAAAATACCTGGCAGTTTTATGAAATAATATTGTGCGTAATTTTGAAGTTAATGCAAATAAAGTGGAATATAACAGGGAATCTTACGATACAACTCAAGGTCGTGGGAAGCCTGAAGTTCTCATAGCGAAGGGCGTTTCGAGTGTTAAATTGCTTGTCCCTGAAAGTAAAAAAATTATGCTCCTCCGAAAGAAGGAGAAATCTTCATGTACACTGCTCTGAAGGCTCAGAGGGGAGAAGAAATATTGCTCTACTCTTCCTTTATCTTGACTATAGATTTAGTGGGTGACCTGCGCTACACTCTGGCTGCCTTTCCTCCGAGAAAACAGCCCCGTTACTTATTTTACAGACGCGGGTTCGATTCCCGATGGTGTCATTGGAATTTTTCATTGACATAATCCTTCCGGCCGCACTATAGCCCTGGGGTTGACTCAAACCATAACAGTAATGAGTACTAAGAATATTTCCTGAGGGGGTTATAGGCGTCCGGTGTGTAGGGCTAACCAACTTACCACCTTCTTGTGCCGATGTTCTTGAAATCTGTGGGCCCCAAACTCCTAGAGCCCTCAGGGCGTGTCCAGGCCTGTAATGGGATTGCTTTACTTTTTTACTCATTTTGCAAAAGGCTGGACGGGTGCACAGGAGAGGAAATCTCAAATCTCCTCACAAAATAGATAACTAGTTAGCAGGCAGCCTAAGATTCCAGAAGGCTTGAATCTTGGTCATAATTGTCGTGTTTGTCTACTCCACTTCTACGTTGTAAGCTATGAATTAAAAAGAAACTGTTTACATAATGCGTCAGTATAAACGCCACGTCTCGTTAAGCTCATAGGGAGAGGGGAGGGTGGGAGAGTGTAGCCAAGGGGACAGCTGGCGCCACTTTTCAATGGTAAGTAGCTTTTGATGTAAATCTGGCGCAGTTAGCTTAAAGGTTCACCACTCGTTGTAGTGGGCTGGATTGACACTGTCTTCCCTGGGCGGTTTCAGACTTGAACTGTGTTCCAGACGAAGAACACAAATGACAGTTCTGTAACTTCAAACGTAAAACTGTGGAAATGTAAGAAATAAGGAATAAGAAATAAGCAGATAATTGAAAAGATGAAATAGGAATGGTTTATTGCAGTCATTTTAAATTCAGTGTTTGTTATTATACACAAGACGCTGGTTCAAAATTGTCTTCTATATTGAAAATTCTTATCTTAGCATAAAGCGCTGAAATTTTGAGTGAAAATTAATAAGTAAAAACGCGTAGTAATGGTAATTTTTTAAATAAAAATATTATTTAAATGTTTCGTTGGATTTTGTTACTATTTATGAAGATATACTCATGCAGGCTGCAGAAAGAAGGTTCAGGACGTGAGTTACACTTACTGTATATGAGTTACACTTACTTTTTATGAGCTACGCTTACTTTTTATGAGCTACGCTTACTTTTTTGGTTTACACTTACTGTTTATAGTTACACTTATTTTTTATGACAGGGCATTTAAATGAGTAAAGCTTTTGTATATAAAAGGGAAGAAACATGGAAATAAAACTTGTAAAAGAAACCCAAAATATAACTGAAAAGCTAGAATTAGGAACCAAATTCTATAAATTATATTTTAGATATTAAACTATTAAGCGATAAATTACAATTCGTGTCAAGAATGTAGTCGATATGTATATACAAATTTTGATATAAATAAGAATCTGGAACAAGTACAAGTTTATAAGGAGTCTTCCTTCGGGGGGGGGGGGTAGAGTTTGTAAGCCCCATTACCCGTGTGATTTCATAGAGTCGTTTTGATTTTGAAGGAAATTCTAATCTGATGTTGAAGATTCACAAATAGGATACCATAGGAATGTATGGGAATAAAAAGTAAACACAGAGGATATAAATAGAGGCCAAGGCAAATATGGGAAGAGTGAGTTTAGAAAATAGGTCTTACTGTAAGAGAAAGGAATGTGATGGAATGAAGACGGTATTCCATTTGAGAAAACAAAGGACAAAAATCCTTTGGAACATCTGTGCAGGCATTACGTGGAAGAGAGCTACGTAAATGGGTCTAAGATATATCTGACGGAGAGACCAGCTTTCCTAGTGGAATGGAACACAACCGCGTATCTTTACACAAGCGCCACCAAGACTTGCTAATTAAGTCCATTTCTTCTTCATGGCGCTCACGAAAGTTTGCAAAGGCAAGGAAAACACGGGCAGAATAAACACAATAAACGAAAAGTGGATTATAGCAACATCTCTTCTTCTTGGATTCCTTACATGGTTCCAAACATTTGTGCCTTGTATTCTAGAGGTCTCAGCCAGATATCTTCTCCTAGTTTCCTCTAGACCTTCGCCTCTCACTCCAAACAAACCTTACATCTTACGACTTCTGGTCTACGTAATGTTGCTAATCTTTCCAATGGTTTGATTCCATCGGGCAAGGTGACTGCTTTCAAGGTTATTCTTAATCCACTAACCTCATTCCACTTTAATTTTATAATATAATGCAAAATAGTGTACGTCAACACAACTGTTTCATTGCACAAAGTAATTACATAGGCTACATGTTTCGACTATTAATCAGTCATCTTCAGGCCTATTTTAATCGGTTTAGTCACAAGATGTTATGCACTCATTGGGATCCCAGCGTGTTTACATCAATGGTATACATAAAACTAGATCTTTTGTCTCGCTGGGATCCCAATGTGTGCATAGCATCTTGTGATTAAACCGATTAAAATAGGCCTGAAGATGACTGATTAATAGTCGAAACATGTAGCCTATATAATTATTTTGTGCGATGAAACAGTTGTGTTGACATACACTATTTAGCGTTATATTACGTTTCTAGCACATCGTGATGTCTCCGATCAAGTTCGCGGTTAGTTTTATAAATGTCCTGCTCCTAAACAAAAAAATTCGCAGTCAAAATATTTCAAAACCCTAATAAGTTTGTTATATCACAAATGTGGGCGTATGAAGCTGCTATTGTTAGTTCAACAAATCGAAGTATGTATTTAGAAAAGTGCTTTTCTTCCTGACATTGATTAGTATTTAATTCGGAAAAGAAACATCTGTGTATTTATATACATTTTTATTTAGACTATTTCAGATTTGGGGTTAAATTAATTATTTTCTTGCAAATTGCATTTTGAACAACGTACCTTTTTTTGCGTGGTAAGATTACCTGAATTTTAAATGCTATTTCCTTCATTGGAAAGTTATTTATTAATAAACTAACCACATAACTATCACATGGAATAAGTTATTATTTACTTACCTCCAAAACTATTTTGTAATTCATAAATCAGTTGTTTGGTTTAGGACCTGTGAAGAGATGGTTGTATATGTGACTTGAGTCCTTTTCGAATTAAAGCCGACGAGTTTTCTGTAATACATGGCGGGAATAAGAAAAGGAAGATGACTGTTGACACTGATGTTAGCAAAAGTTTGGACTGCACTGATGCACAAAATAAGTAACATTTTCCTAGCGCTGTAACTAGTCCCTGGATGTATAAACTTACGCAGTCTATGGAATAATATTTGTTTAAGAACATAATATGTGGCTTTTCCTACGTGTACAGCAGGCAACTAAGGTTTCTCCAGTGACAAGCCTTTCTAAGCATTGGTAGGGTTGGAGAGACGGTGAGAGTGTAATTCCTCGGCACTTTGTTTTGAAAGTGCATCGCCAATTTTTCTATCACTTGTCTGTTCGAATGCCTACAGTGAATTGCAGTATAAATAAATGAGAAACCATTTTTTTTTGTATAGGATATCCCATTGCATTTATTAAACTAAAAGACAAAAAAATATTTTCTGGTTTTTGTTAAATACAACAACATGTTATCCTTATTGTTGCACTGTGCATTTCGTAGAATCACTTTAATTATCAACCAACAAATGCACTTTCATAGCATTTCACATAAAAACACTTAAAATCGCTCCGACATGTTTCGATTCTTAGATCATCCTCAGGGAGCTACGTTATTCCTTGCTAAAGTTATTTTAAAAACATTCACAAATTAATTCCGTTATGTTTACAGGGTGTTGTGGCAGCGTGTCGTGTTGTGTAAGAGTACGTTGCCGAGAATGCGGTTGGCCAGCCGCATTCTCAGCAACCTGCTCTTACACAACACGACACGCTGCCACAACACCCTGTAAACATAACGGAATTAATTTGTGAATGTTTTTAAAATAACTTTAGCAAGGAATAACGTAGCTCCCTGAGGATGATCTAAGGATCGAAACATGTCGGAGCGATTTTAAGTGTTTTTATGTGAAATGTTATGTAAGTGCATTTGTTGGTTGATAATTAAAGTGATACAACAGTATGTTATTTAATTTTTTCTTAACGACGACATGCTTCGGTCACTTGATTATCATCAGGTCATCTTCACAAAACTTAGAATAAAGTATATGGTAGTGCAAATAACATTATTTTAATAAGGAATCCCGTAAGATTTACAAATGTATTGAAATGTATTAAAAACGGTGTAAGAAAAACTGTTTCTTAGCCTGTGTTGTATTAAAGTTTTGAATTATAATAAAAAACAAATTTTTGGAAGCTGAAGCGAAATTAAAATTAACATATATTATTTATTTAAAAGCTTGTCTGTTAAGCTGGATTATGTTATGTTTGTAACACATGTATATATTTTCTCGAGTCACAAGTTATTGCACATGATGTGAAGCCAGGATTCGTGATCACTGAATATGTGCGTCCGTTTTTCCTAGTGGTGACGATGTTCAGTTTGGTACCTGTACAGGATATTTCGCATAATATGTCCCAAACTTCAGCATGTTATTTTATGAATCATTTCGAGTAATACCTGCTATATCAACGAACGGTTTACTACCAAACTCAACACCTCTACGAGCACTATATTGTACGTATATAGCCGTAATGGGAAGCGATAATTACACGTTTTTATCGTCCTGTAAACGAAAGACAATATTATGTGTCAGGTAACAACAAGAAAGGAAGACTTTATTAATTCCTAACCTACTACACGTGTTCGATAATAGATAAAACAAAGCAAAAATTAAATTTTAGTCTTTCCTACCGTATGTACTTACTAACTTTCATACTTACTTACTTAATTACTTACTTACTTGACTAATCCATGTAGCAGAAATCTTCTTGAGAAGATTACCGGTTCTCATCTGGTCCAGAAATTTCCTGCATTTTATTGAACGCGAAGTTTAATTATCGCGTTTACATGAGCTCGCCATCAGTCCAAACCCCCATTCCACATTCTGGAGATCCATCTTAATATAATCCTCCCATCTACGCCTTGGTCTTCCAAGTAGTTTCGTTCCCTCAGGATTCCTCACCAGAAACCTGTATGCAACTACCTTATGTGCATTAAAGAAATTTATATTTATGATAATACCAGAAAAGAAGATAATTAAATTTTAGTTATGTTGTTGAGTTAGTTATGATAATTTTACGTAGTGTTTTTACAAAGGAAGAAAATATTAGTTTTCATTATTAAATGTCAAAGAAAGTCAGTTTCCAGTTTTGTTACGATGGTCACTGTTCCAAATATTCTCCACCCTTCTACACGCACAATTCTGAGTTTCTCAAAAGAGACCGTGTTGCCTTTCAAGTAATTTTATTGTTTTCCCATTTCGCGATCATTTTATTCCATGATTCGCTGCAATAGTGCCCTTCCTTTGCATGTCATTTTTGCCGTTAGAACATATCCTTAATGTGCCCTCAAAAGGAAGAGTTAAGAAGCGTGAGATATGGTGACATAATAACTGTGACCTGAAATAACTAACTGGATAATATATCTCAAAATTGTTACTTTTCGTTTGTGGTGTTATCTGATACGTAATATCTTTTGATGGTGAATGTACAGTAGCTGACATTTAATTGCCACGATGTTCCGCCGTGTTGCCGGAAAAATGTTTTTTTGTTTGACATTCAGGTGACCGTGCATCGTGATAAATTCTTATAATAAAACCAACTAGATGCACTAATTTCTGAAATTAAATTTCGGAATAAAACTGTGCATATTTCGGACGGTTTCCCTGTCCATCATAAGGAGTTTTTCACTGTAAACACAGCAATGATATGTATACAGTGAAAAACTCCTAATGATGGACAGAGAAACTGTCCGAAACATGTAGAGTTTTATTCCAAAAATAAATTTGAGAAATTAGTGCATCTATTTGGTTTTATTATAAGAATGTTTTGTAGCATTTATAAAATTAAATGATATTTTTCTTTGGCGGTGTTATTG
>Ga0131853_10016463_pt1 | contig 13493 bp, 18 predicted proteins | sample TergutLab28metaG_FD_92764 | JGI IMG/M metagenome (GOLD analysis project Ga0131853, IMG submission 92764) | Labiotermes labralis P1 segment gut microbial communities from Petit-Saut dam, French Guiana - Lab288 P1 (version 2) (version 2) | ecosystem: Host-associated > Arthropoda: Insects >... | reverse complement strand
TGAACACACTCATATTCTCGGTTTCGGTTTTGTCTAGTTCAAAGTAAAATTCAAGGTCTGCCTTCTCTCCAAGTTTGTCGGAAATATAGCAACCTATCTCTGTACACATTTCAAGGTCTGGGAACTCGTTTGTAGGGGAAACAATTTTATAGGTTATTATCATCGTATCAACTCCATAAGTTTCAAACCAACAACAATGGTCTTGATGTCCTCATCGGTTAACGATATTGCATTTCCATCGTCATCATGTCGCACGAATAGAGCAGTTCCAACAACCACGTCGTGAACCTTGCCATCTACGACAATCGCAAAGTTAGGGGTCAACATCAATCTCTTGCCATCCTCGTTGACATAACAGGTGATGCCATTCTCGGTTATCGTGGGGATGTGGATTGATTCGATATAACCTTCATCGCACACCTCTTGAAACTTTTTCAATTCGTTCCTTATCCTCATTACACGAGGGATGTTCATTGGTCGTTGCATTATTACTCTTATGACTTCCATGACGAATTATAGTTTCCTTTTTCTAAAAGTTAAAGTCGATTTAACAACTCCTTTCCCTTGCCGAACCGCCTATCTTCCAATAGCACTCAACATTTATCTTACCTAACTGTTCCTCTGGGATTTCTTTCTTGTCAAGAATCCATTTACTCCTCATGCAAGTCACATGGTCTTTGGTTTTGATAATTGCAATCATGTATGGCAAATCTGCCAACGTAACCCCTGTGTGCCGATTTGGATTAGCGAAAAATCTTTTTTCCTTGTTGCAGTATGTTGGCGGTGGAAGGAAGTCAGTAAAAAATACATCTTCATAGCAATCCCAGAAAAACATTCTCAGGAAAATGATTGGAACACTTTTCTCGACATCAACTGTTTCAACATTCCATCGGTGCTTATTGGCTTGGCAGTAATTGTTGAATTTGTGATACATCTCCGCATAAGGTTTATTCAAAGCATTTGCCAAAGCTCGAACCACACAATCCCCATCGCAATCAGGGAATCCTGCTGCCTTTCTTCCACCATCACTTACTACGAACTTCATCTTAAAGCCCTAAGTCAGACGTGTTAATGTCTTTGACATACTTGACAAGAGCATCCTTGATTTCTTGTAATGTGTGCTTGCCCATGTTTCTAACTTTGATAAGTCCTTCCTCATCCCATTGGGTCAATTCTTCTATGGAAGTGATATTTGCTCTTTGCAAGCAGTTCATCGCACGAGGGGATAATTTCAGTTCGGTTATTGGTGTACCTGCTTGAAGTTCCAAAGGTGTTCTACAAGAGCAGTCCCTCAGTTGCATTGACAGGTTCACATTGTCTCTTTTTAACCCCTTAATCGTTCTGATTAGTTCGTCAATGAACTGCACGACATATTCGGTTTCCTTTTCGTACATCACAACCCCCTTGATAATTTTTTCATAAGTTCTCTGAGTTTGTCCGGGTCTCGTTCTTCCAAAACCTTTTTCAGTTTGTCTCGGAACTTTCCATCAACTCTTTCAATAATAAAAGTGATGATTGTATCAGTTACCGCATCCTCAAACGTGTCCTTTTCTTTTTCCATCGAACACCTCCTGCATTTAGGATAATGTCATCCAAAATCGTTCTCAACTCTTTTATAGTTGTCGGCAACCATACACAAGCAAGATAATACTTTAAATTATAGTTGTCAACAATCATATTGCGGATAACCATAGGAGGTTTAATGAATACGAACAAAGCAGTAGCAACTCGGATTAAGTTCTTGTTGGAAAAGAAGGGTATCACTCAGTACCGGCTTGCTATGGATTCTGGGGTTACCCATTCCACACTTAAAAACATCATGCACGAAACCGTCACAGACAATCATCTGTCAACAATAATCCAACTCGCCGCAGGGTTCGGCATGAAAGTCTCAGAGTTCCTCGATGACCCCTTATTCGATGAGGACAATATCAAGTTCAAATAGACACAGAAAAAGCATCCGTTCATTTGGATGCTTTTCAAAAATGCCCATTGTTAGTCTTACTATCCACTTTAACCACGTTATTCTCGTGAGACCGCATCTTTTTTCATGTTGTCAAAATATTTACACATTTTACACAGGTCTATTCCCAGTAATCCGCTTAAACACCTCGTACAACTCCGTTAAAGCGGTCATACACAGCTCAACCGAGATTCTATTGACTATTTTGTTAGGTCAAATGAGAGTTTGTTAGACGAGAGATATGGGAGTCAATGCTTACCAATATTCGTAAGCATCTTTTTCTTTCATCTTCGAGAAAACACGTTCTTGGAATTGTTCGCCATCAAGTTCTGCTATCGCTTCACCATCTTCCATTTCATATGCTTTTTCAAGACTGTAACGTGGAACAGAGCTATCAAATCTTTTAATAAGTTCAGGGTTGATACCTAATTCTGATGCGTGTTGCATTATGAAATTAATATCAAATTCATCCTTACCAATACGTTTTTTCCAATCTTTTTCAATAGCACGTTTCTTCGATGCAACAGTATATTCCATGGGTGCAACTCTAACATTTTTACCGAGAATTTTTGCAGGTGTAACAAACTCAGCCATTCCCATATTGTTTACAATCCCTGCATCAATCAGAAACTCACCATCACGATAGCCGTTGCTCTCCCTAAACCCACGAGTTTTGATTGAGTTGTTTTGCTCAAACAATGGATACACCGAAACGCCAACTTTGTCGCTCCACCATTCTTCGCCTTTTTTAATGTCACCAAAAAATCCGAAGTCCTTGTGTATCAATTTATTATAAACTTCACGATGAATTGGATTTATTTCTTCAATAGATTTTTTGCGGTGAACACGTTGCAAGTTGGCAGAGTCACGACCCATTGAAAAACCTTTCATATTCATAATGGCTTTTCGGATTTCTTTCATTAGTTTAATCGGAGCATAAATGTCAATATCCCCAAATTCACGTCGGTCATATGATGTTTCCCATTCTCCGTCGTTTTGGTCAAAATACTGATTTCTCACATGACCATCAGGTTCTTTTTCCAAGATTGCATAGGGAACAGTTCCACCATAAAACACCATTTGCTTTACTAGTCTGGGTCTATTTCTTTGCTATGCAACAAGCGATGATACAATTCCATAATCTTTTCTAGATTCGTGTTCCTTCCACCTTGCCATTTGTAAACACCACCATCACTCATTTCACCGCCACCCATAGAGCCACCTGAACTTGAGCCACTGCCACCGTCTATGATGATACCACTTGAACCAGTTGCCGAACCTTGTTCACTTGCAGATTTTTCTGTGTAAATAGAACTCGATACTTTTTCAGCATCGTTCTTATACAACGAGATTTCATCGTCAGTTAATTGTGCGGCATCATTGAGCTTCTTAAAATGCTCGTCATCAAATTCAATTCCAAATCTTGATTTATTCATTTTCTACCTCCTACGACCAATTCTCTGTTCTTTCATCAGAGAATCTCTTTTCTTCTCTCAGTTGTCTTTGGTATTGCTCTGTGTCCAAGACATTAGAAACAGCTCCGTTTTTAATGTCATGTGCTTTTAGCACTTCACAAACGAGTTTTTCTCTCAACTCGCCAAGTCTTGATTCACTTATTCCTAACTTATCTGCATTTTCCAATATGAACTCAATGTCGTGTTTGTCTCTTCGTTTTCGATATTTGAAACCTTCTCGCAAAGCTTTTTCTTTGGATGCGATTGTGTATTCAGGGATGACCATTTTAACTTTTCTGCCTAAAATATTCCCCTCTCTGATAAATTGTTCCAATCCAAAATCACGCACCAAAGTACCATCTAGTAAAAGGTCAGGGGTTCTGAAATCTATGTGAGTAGTCTTGTGAAAAGTGTGACCATCTTTCTCAATCGTATATTCATCGTGGTCTTCCTCAGGAACTTCATTTTTTAGAATATATTCTTGTCTGTAATCACCTTCCGCATCACTAATATATCGTGACCATCCATGCCTAGACATTCTCTCGCCAAATCTAAATCCACGAGTATTTACATTCCCATCTTCTTCCATAAGTGGAAATACTGAAATAGGTAATCGTTCTAATTCGCCTGTGAGGTTCCCATCATAATCTGTCTTTGGTTTTCCTCTCCAATCCAATGCTGGCGAGTTTGTTTCAAGAGAACCTTGGAACCCATAATCACGATGATAGAATGGGTCAAGAACTTCACGATGCTCTGATACAGTTTGACCCTCTGCATTTTTTGCTATGAACATATCGGTTGAATCCCTGTGCATCTTAAAATTGTCAATCCCAGTAATTACTTGTCGCATCTCTTTCATATCTTTCACAGGCACATAAATGTCAAGGTCACCAAACACACGAGGGTCACCTTTTCTGTGTGTATAGTGTGTTCTTAAGTCATAAGGTTTTGGTGCTTGCTCGGTTACTGCATAGGGAACAGTTGAACCAAAAAAGATTGCTTTGTCTATTAGGTGTTGCGGAATTTGACCATGCAATAATTTGTGGTAAATATCCAATACATCTTTGAAATTGCTTTTGTCATCACTAAAACGTGAAATGATTATGGCTATGTTTTTGTAATCCATGTTGGAGACTTGAATACCACCACCAGAACCACCGCTTCCCATCATGCCACCGCCAAAAGACATTCCACCAGTTCCATTTTCCGAAACGGATGTTGTTTCAATCTCTTGAAAACTTTCGCCAGAGTCACCACTTAGATTTGGCTTTTCTGATGGTTGAAAGTCAGAAGGGATTGTCTTTGACGAGTCATTCAGTTTGTCAAAATGCTCTCCGTCAATTCCTACATTGAATCTTGTTTTCTTTTCCATTTCTATATTCCTCCTTCTCTAAGTTGCTCGGATGCCTCGCCTTCGGTGATATTTTTAAACCATTCTTTTGCACTTGCTAAATCGTTGATAAGTATATCATTTTCCTTTGCATCCAGTAAATAGCGAGATGTGTATTCAGAGCAAGTCAGCCCATAAGACTTCTGCCACATCTGGTCTGCATCTGGTGTTATCTCAAGTAATCGTGGAACTATCCGTCTGCTAAATGCAGGATGACACATTGGAACAAAACTGCTTGCTATATCTAATCTTTCTTTTTCCTCTTTCAAAAGCAGTCTTGTCAAAAATCTTTGCTTACCATTTTCGAGGGCGGCAAAAAACTTCAGGTTCACGTTAAATCCATTTTCCTCTAGCAACTTAATAAGACCCATCGTAGTAATGCCTTTTAGGTAAATGTCATCTGTGCTTGTTCTACCGCTTGATTCCGCACCATAATACACGTCAATCTTTTTCCGTTTCTCTTTTCTTATATCATACATATTTTTTGGATTGCCTTGTAAGTAAGCAGGAACATTTGGAGCGAATCCAACAAAGTTTGAATATCGTTTTGGAATGGTATAAATCTTAGTTTGTTTTAACTCATCAATCATCTCGTTTGCTTTTTCTATCTCGTCTGGTAATGCACCACGTTTGCATAGGTCGTGTGCTTCGTTATAACTCTCAGTTAAAGAAAATTCATAGTCTCCAATTTCACTTGCACGATGAAAAAAGTTGTCGTTAAAAGAACCATTTTCAATGTATCTAAGCATAGCTTGAACACTTTGGAAATCGTGTTGCAATAACTTTTTCTTTGTATCGTACTTATACAAATCGACCTCCTTATCTTTCTATTCGGCTTTCATTCGCCGCCTCTAATGTTCTGAAGTGTTCATTCTTTTTAATATCACTTCCGTTGTTTTTCATTTGTTCCAAAGTTGCACTAATCTTGTCTATGCTATGACCTTTGTTGATAATTAAGGCTTTAATTATTTGTTCAGGAGTCAAGTTCGTCTCTGTCATCATACGATAGAAGTCACCGATGTTTCTTGTTGAGACAATAATTTTTGAATTGTTGTCCATTGATGCTTTTCGTAATGCCCACATAAATTCAAGAATTTTTGGGTCTTTGCAAAGTTCTTTTTCAACCTCATCACTATACCCATACTCAACTGTGTAGAAACGGTCTAGGGTAGATGCGTCAAGTTGGTTTCCAACGTATTGGCTATCTGCACCTGTTCCCCAAGTGTTTGCACCTGCACCAAAACGGAAGTCATCATGTGCTTCATAATTACCTTTACCATCTTTAAAACTCATCCTCTTGTTGCTTGTAGCAGTATTAAGTGATTTTAATGCCATTGGGTCTGATGTATCTAACTCCTCGATAGCAAATAAGCCGCCTTTGGTAAATGAATTAAAGAAATCAGTTTCAGCATAATTGCCACCTGCATCACGAAAACCCTCAACCTCAAACTTGTCAGATATGTTCATTACAGGATAAAAGCCATAACCTAGTGTATCTGCTATCTGTCCAAAGGCATGGCTCTTGCCTGAACCAGTTGGACCCACAAGAAGTGGGGGTTTAATGTTAGACCTTACTATTTCAAGAACCTCTGCAAACTTCGGATGGAGTATTTGTTTCTTTTTTGGTTTAATTATATTCGTTGTGAACTTGCGATTACCATTTTCGTCTTTTTCTGTTACATCTGCAAGATGAACACCGGTAACCGCCGACACCTCTTGATTCACTCTCTTTTTGACAATATCAAGAATATCACTTCTGAAGTTTCTTATAAACTCAGCTTCCGCCTCACGAATAATGGGGGTTGGGTTAAACTCATCTGCTTTTTCTAATAGTCGTTGCTTTAGAATATCAGGAGCAATAGCCCTAAACTCTGAACTTGCTTCAGCAACAATTTTTTGAATCCATGCTTCCGCACTTAATGCTTTATCTACCGCAGTTTCAACTGTTGGATTGATTTTATCAAAAGCAGCCTGAATATCAGGTTGCAATTCTTTTACAACACTCGCAATAATCCTTTCAAAATCTTGGGAACTCCCCATGTTTCACCGCCCATATTAAAATTCCCCCAATCAACATTTATACCATAATTTTCGAGCCAAGTCAATATCGACTTTACCCAAAAATCACCAATCCTTTTAACAATCCCATCGCCATACATTTCTGTTCAAAGCTCTCGGCGGTCTTGTAGTTCCGTTTTGGTATCTTTTCAAATATTTCTTGATAATTGTCTCTGACTTCCTCGATAGTCCAATTTGGCTCTTGGTTGCAATCATAATCATATCCTGACTGCTTGGCATCATCCATGATGTCCTGAACCCACTCGTTATAGAGTTCGTACAGGTCATAAGCGGTTTTGATTTCGTTGCCTTCGATAATTAACTTACTCATCGTCATCTCCAAATTGCTCTTGCAAATCTTTCGCCCTAAAATAGTTAATGTCAAAGCAATCCTGAATACATCTTTGGCTACATAAATAGTTTGTTGTTGAGTTAATGGCTTCGCCTGTATATGCAACCCATTTATTACTCGGCTTGATTTCTTTCTTACACCATCCGCAAATGAATTTCTTTTCCATAACGAATTTTAGTGACATATTAAAACTTTCTCAATCAGAATTTTCACACAATAAAACCGCCAACTTCTTTAAAAGAAATCAGCGGTCTTTGAACCTCTAAGAGAGCAATAGCCAGTCGTAATTGTGTAGGTTGATATAATGTGTTAGTTGTTTATTTTGATGTTCATTTGCCTTGTTCTCGTCAGTCCTTATTTTTTTGTTTTTCTCAATTACTATCCTGCATCTGCTTGAATATAAGTTCTTCCAAGGTTAAGTCTTTGTTGTAGTTGTCATAGGAATTTGATTTGTCTGATGGGTCATATTCTCATCACTCTTTTCCTCGCCAGTCTTTTTTCATTATTCACCTGCCTTAACTCAAATCTTGGTTGTCCGTTTCCGTATCTCACCAAAGTAATCGGTGTAGTAGTGGTGATTCGTTTTAACTTTGTCTCCATCCTTCCAAAGTTCATCGAAGGGATAATAGGGTTCTTCTGTAAAATCAGAGACAGGGATGCCTTGGCTTAATCTGATAATTTTGAATCCCTTTGGGAACATCGTTTCCATGTTGTTAATCTGTGCATTGATAACATTCTCGTACTTGGTGAAGTAGTGAATGAGTTGAAATCAATCCCATACTTCACCAACATGTTGATTTGCTGAATCACCTCATTTTCATCATTTCATCAATTTCTCTTTTGTAATTTCACCTTCGACCAAAACAATATGACAATGCAACTTTTTACACTCTTGGAACTCGAATACAGTTATTGTCTTGATGTTTCGGATTTGAAGGTTATGAAGGAAGCTGATAACTTTGCTCTCAAATCATTTTACATCAAACATGAGTTCATGGTCTCTCTGGGTAAGAGTAATCCATTGGGAAGGGTTAATGTCGAGTTTTCGTAATATAGCATCCCTTCGTCTCAGTTGCTCTTTCATTTGTTTAACGGAAAGGTATTCATTGTTATTTGGTTTCTTAATTGTCTTAATCCCTTTGGGTCTGCCGAGGGGATTGGGGTTGTAGGTGGAGTATTCAATGACTCCGTTTGTGTATATTCGTTTCATAACTTCTCCTTGACTGGAAACTAGAAGGACGTCCATTTCCAGTCAAGTTTCCGTTATTATATTTTTACAAGCCATAAACTTGATAGTCTGCTTGTGCTACTTTAACCTTTTTATAAAGGTTTATTAACATATTATATTAAGCCACTAAAAAACATGGCTCTAAAAAGCTCTGTACCAGTATTTCTGTTGTTGGATAACCCTAAGTCCACCTTTTAAAATCCAAATCCTAATAAATATCCCAATAATTTTCACCGCATGATAAAAAAAGATGTTGAACATTACTAAACATTATGCTATATTACTTGGGTATCGGTGTTTATGGGTTTCCGACATTGTGAGACAATACTGCATGATAATGAATGTTTCAATCCATTACAAAACACGCAGTATTTAACTCATAACCGGTTGGTCGAAGGTTCAAGTCCTTCAGGACCCACCACTCCACCAAAAAAGCGACTTGTGTGTCGCTTTCTTTTTTTGAATACTTTTGACGAAGTCCAAGCTCTGCTTATTCGTAAATTGCGTCGCCGGTTCTGTGCTTGAAATCAACGATTGCACCGATGGCGAGTACGACAACTGTGTACGCGATCAAGCCGGTGAGCAGTGCAAGCGGAAGTGCCGGGTTAGTCCAGTTTCCGTCGATGAGGCGCGCGATTATGAATATTGACGTTAGAACTACGAAAGCGATAACGATGCTTACCATAGACGCAATCCAGAAAAACAGATTTTTGCAGCGGTGCATCTTGTAAAATCCTTGTTCCTTGCAGTGTTCGTCTTTACAGTTAAAGCACATGTGCAGTTGGTGGTGCCCTTTACACACCGCCCTTTTTTGTTGGACAACAGCTCCTTTTTTTGCTCTTGCCTTTTTTGGTTGTTCACTCATTTATTTTATCCCCCTTGAATAATAATCATTTTTAGCACAGGGAATTTTTTGTGTCAAGTAAAAAAAGCAACTTGTTTGTTGCTTTTTTTGTTTTTTTGAGGAGAGTCACTTTTTCGTGTTAGCAGCAAGTTTTACGTAACGCTCGTGGCGTTTTTCGGCGGCGACTTTGCCTTGTTCGAAGAGTTTTTTCGCGGCCTTTGGGTCGATGCTTTCAAGTGCCTTGTAGCGGTTCTCGCTTTGAAGGAACTGGATATAAGCCTCGGTGTTTGGGGCTTTGCTGTCGATTACAAGGCCGACTTTTGGGTCGCGGCGATACAGCGTCCAGTATCCACACTCGACGGCGTTTTTCATAACCTTCATGCCTTGGCTCATGTCAATTCCGTGGTTGATACAGGTCGAGTAGGCGATGATGAGGGATGGACCTTTGTGCGCCTCGGCTTCTTTGAAGGCTTTCAGGGTTTGGTTCATGTCCGCACCGATTGCGACTTGGGCGACGTAAACGTGGTCGTAGTTCATCGCGATTGCCCCGAGATCTTTTTTGTTGTTTGGCATACCGCCGGCGGCGAATTTCGCGATTGAGCCCGATGGGGTAGCCTTGGACGCTTGACCGCCTGTGTTGGAGTAAACTTCGGTGTCGAGGACAAGCAAGTTCACGTCTGCGTTGGACGCAAGAACGTGGTCAAGACCGCCGAATCCGATATCGTATGCCCAGCCGTCGCCTCCGATAATCCAAACGCTTGGTTTTTCTTGAACTTCGCCTGTTTTTGTGCGGAGTTCATAGGCTTGTTCGATGCCGTAGCCGAATTCTGCGTTGTCTTCGAAGAGGCTGTTCGCCCATGCGGGGCCGTGGCCTTTTTCGTCGGTTGTGTATGGGCAAGTAGGGGATGAACCACAATAAATCGAAGTGCATCCAGTTGCGTTGGCGACAATCATGCGTCTGCCGAATAGCTGTGATGCGAGTTTGATATATTGAGTTTCACCGCAACCAGCACATGCACCGCTGAATTCGAAGTAGGGTTTAAGGAACTGGCTGTTTTTGACGTTGGTTGGCTCGACTTTTGGGTATGGGACTTTGAGACTGAACGCATAGTTCGCGGTCTCGTCAACGTCGGCGTAATCCTTCATCACGAGTGCCTTGGTTTTGCTTGGGCAAACGTTCGCACACATGCCGCAGCCTGTGCAATCCTCAGGGCTTAACTGAATCTTATATTGCATGTTTGGGAAGCCTGTTGCTTTCAAGGTTTTGAAAGATTTTGGGGCTTTTTTCATAAGTTCATCTTCAATCAAATGACCTCGCAAGCAACAATGCGGGCAGACGAGGGCGCACTGGTTACATTGGATGCAGTGTTCTGGTAACCATTCGGGGAGGCTTGTTGCGATACTGCGTTTTTCGTACTGGCTTGTTGCGATTGGAACGCGTCCGTCTGGGCTGAAAGCCGAAACTGGGAGGTCGTTACCGCGGAGGGTACTTACAACGTGGCAGAACTCGTCGTAATATTTGTTGCCGGATTTCTTGTTGTAAATTGACTCGCCTGTTGCGTTTGCCCATGCGGCAGGAACATCAACTTTTACAAGGGCGGTGTCGGCGGAATCGATTGCCTTGTAGTTCATGTCGAGGACTTTCTGACCCTTTTTGCCGTAGGACACAAGGGCGGCGTCTTTCATAAATTTCTTGGCTTGTTCGAATGGGATGACCTCGGTCAATTTAAAGAACGCGGACTGCATGACCGTGTTGATGCGGCGACCCATGCCAAGTTCTTCCGCGATTTTGTAGGCGTTGATGACATAGAACTTGATTTGTTTTTGAGCAAGGACCTGTTTGACGGATGCGGGTAGGACTTTTTCAAGTTCTCCCTTTGTATAGTTGGTGTTCAGGAGGAACGTTCCGCCTTTTTTGATGCCTTTAAGCATGTCGAAGCGAGTCAGGAAACTTTGGTTGTGGCAAGCGACAAAAATGGGGTAGTTCACAAGGTACGTCGAGCGAATTGGGTCTTTACCGAAACGCAGGTGCGATGTGGTTATGCCGCCGCTTTTCTTGCTGTCGTACACGAAATATGCTTGGGCGAAGAGGTCTGTGTTGTCGCCGATGATGGCACAACTGTTGCGGTTTGCGCCAACCGTGCCGTCCGAACCGAGTCCATAGAACTTGTAACCGCCTGCCTCGGCAAGGTCTTCGCGTGGTTTGACTTGCAAGTTGGTGTTTGTGACGTCGTCGTTGATGCCGACTGTGAAGTGGTGTTTTTGACCTTTCTCGCTGTTGTCATAGATTGCGGCAACCATCTCAGGCGTGAATTCTTTCGAGCCAAGACCGTAACGACCTGCAAGGACTTTGGTTTTGCTGCAACCCGCTTCGAAAAGGGCGGTACAGACGTCAAGGAAGAGTGGGTCACCTTGCGCGCCGTTTTCTTTGGTACGGTCGAGAACTGTGATGATTTTTGTGCTCTCTGGAAGTGCGTCAATGAGGTGCTTTGCGGAAAACGGACGGAAAAGGCGAACCTTGACAAGTCCATACTTTTTGCCCTGTGTGTTGAGTTTGTCGATTGCCTCTTCGATTGCCTCGACGCCTGAACCCATCGCGATTGTGATGTGTTCGGCTTGTGGATGGCCTACGTAATCAAAGAGTTTGTATTTGCGACCTGTAACGGCGGCAACTTTGTCCATATATTGTTGGACGGTTTCGGGCAGGCTTGCGATGACCTTGTTGCAACCTTCGCGGTTTTGGAAATATGTATCAGGGTTTTGTGCCGTGCCTTGTTGGTGCGGGTGAGTTGGATTAAGGGCACGTTTGCGGAAGTCGGCGATTCGCTTGTGGTTTACAAGTTTGTTGATGTCGGCATAGTCGATGACTCCGATTTTGTTGAACTCGTGAGAAGTTCTGAACCCATCAAAGAAGTGGAGGAATGGATAGTGCGATTCGATTGCGGAGAGTTGCGAAACAAGACCTAAATCCATCGACTCTTGAACGCTGTTACTTGCAATCATCGCGACTCCGGTTGCGCGGACGCTGTAAACGTCACTGTGGTCGCCAAAAATCGAAAGTGCGTGGGATGCAACTGCACGGGCACTGACGTGAATTACGCCTGGAAGTAACTCTCCAACGATTTTGTACATGTTTGGAATTTTCAACAGCAAGCCTTGGGACGCCGTAAATGTTGTTGCAAGGATTCCGCCCGCCAACATTCCGTGAAGGGTACCTGCGGCACCTGCTTCGGATTGCATCTCGATGACCTTCGGAACCGACCCGAAGATGTTTTTCTTGCCCTCTGATGACCAGATGTCGCAATATTCCGCCATGTCGCTTGATGGCGTGATGGGGTAAATTGCGCACCCCTCGGAAAGTGCGAACGCCACGTGTGCCGCCGCTTGGTTTCCGTTAAATGTCTGGAAGTTTGTTTTTGGTTTTGACATTTTTTGTTTTCTCCTTTGATTTTAATCTCAATATTCGCAGTATATATTGGCATTTTAGGGAAATCAACAAGTATTTTGCGAAATTCAATGTTTTTTTGTATGAGTATTGACTTTTGGGGGTGGGGAGTGATAAGTTAAAGGGAGTTTAGGAGAAATTATGGCAGAGAAAGCACCGGTATTACTTCCAACATTCAAAAGAGTTTTTGGTCGAGATTACGATGACAAAAATCCAGACGACCAAAAATTAATACAATATATGGTTTACCTTATTAAATCCTTGGGTCTTGATTTGGGTAATTTTCATTTTCTTTTTTTAGACGACGACAATTTTGGGAAAGGGGACGATAACAAAAATCTCTCGCAGTTAGAGAGTTGCATCAAACCCGAACAGCGACTTCGCAAGGCAAAGCACCAATTCACAAACAAACACATGCAAGTTTTCAAGTACACCGAAGATGAATGCCTGAACCCAATCCCACAAACAAATGAAAAACAATAAACAAAAAGGTGGCACGTCCGCCTTTTATAATGTATAGTTGTCGTATATGGTGATTAAATTTATCTGCGAGTACAACGGCAAGGGCTTTCACGGGTTCCAAAGGCAGGGGAGTTTGCGGACTGTGCAGAGTGTGTTGGAGGAGGCACTTTCAAAGTATTTCGGCGAGCGGATTAAGATTGTTGCAAGTGGGCGGACGGATACTGGTGTTCATGCGATGGGGCAGGTGTGTAGTTTCTGGATTGCTTCGTCCGGTGCTTCGCATCCTCCTCGCAATGA
>Ga0131853_10016462_pt1 | contig 13493 bp, 4 predicted proteins | sample TergutLab28metaG_FD_92764 | JGI IMG/M metagenome (GOLD analysis project Ga0131853, IMG submission 92764) | Labiotermes labralis P1 segment gut microbial communities from Petit-Saut dam, French Guiana - Lab288 P1 (version 2) (version 2) | ecosystem: Host-associated > Arthropoda: Insects >... | reverse complement strand
AGTGGACCCCGTTCCAGACCCACTACTACTCAGAAAATCTGGTAGCGCCGGGGATCGAACCCGGGACCTCTGTATCTGTAGCCAGAAACTCTGACCACTAGACCACAGAGGCGGTCCAGTACTGTTCTAATACTGCATTAAAGTGCGTATATAATGGTCCCGATAATTCTCACAGCAACCGTAACGAATAATAATAATCACGTTGTCAGAGGACCGGTGATAGGGATTTCATAAGACCCACCTGTCAATAATATAGCTGTGACAGTTATCCTTCAAAAACTCTGGAATTAATTCGCTTGCGGAAGATGCAAATGGTGTTCTTACGTTCAAGTCGTGCGATGGATAAGCTATCAGCCTGCTGAGGAAACGAATTCTTCAGACAACAAACTTACCTTTACAACGAAATAAATAAATAAATGTATGTGTGTGTGTGTATACACACACACATATACATATCTGAAGTGGGAGATATTACAATGTCTGTCTCTGAATGCAAAAACAAACTAATTAGATATGATACAAGGAACAAAGTGAAGACAATGACGGAAGACGAACAACACGATAAATACGTCAGATACCGTTATCGCATTTCGAACTGAAATAGTTCGCCGCTCTTCACTTTCATCTTGAAGTCGTCAATACAAATTTTAACACAACTTTATCAGCGTATTTTACGCAACATTAACGTTCATTAATCAGCTGGTGTCAGTGGTTTTTTATTGACATAAAATCCATCCGATCGCACTATGGCCCTGGGGTCGACTCAGCATCTAACAGAAATGAGTATCTGGAGTATTTCTTGGGGGTTAAAGGCGGCCGGTTCGTAAGGCTGACAACCTACCACCATCCTGTGCCGTTGTCACGAAATCTGGGCCCCTCCGGGCCCGTAACGGGTCTGCTTTGCCTTTTATTAACGCTCATTAATGCCATCACCACTACAATGTCCAACCGTTGGCGATTCCACCCCGGTGACTACTGCCAGTTCCCAGCGCAGATGATCCTCGCGACCGACACAAGGCAGAGGACAATCTAGTGTTTAATAACAGTTGTGTGTTCTAAGGTGATACATATTCTCGCCACGCTTTAACCTTCCTAGAAAGGCTAGAACACTGCTCGTGACGTCAAGGATCTTGAGCGGTCGAGCTTCTAAGGCAGTATTTGCCAGCCCTACTGCCAGGCTCTGCAAGACAAACCGTCACTGATCCGCCCCTTGACTTTACACAAAAAAGAGGAAACTACATTCCGACCACCTCCCATTATCTGAATTTCAGGCGATTGAACAAGAGATAATTGTGGCTAGCATGTAACCCACAGAAACACAGGCAAATATAACACTATTTCCAGCATATTCGTAGCATTGCAACTCACAACGACGGAAAATGTTACGGCCGATATAGAATAATATGGGCAATGGGAAGGTAACAACGATCGGGCTGGTGTGGCGGGAACGCCCTCGACTTATAGTCGAAAGACGATCGATTCGACTCTAGGCCGCAACACTGACGTTTTCGTAGTTTTCCTCAGTTCCTCAAGACAGATACCGGGGAAGTACCTACATCAGGCCATGACCGCTTCCTGACACGTCCTTTCTAAATTATAACTCACCACTCATCATCCTACTATCGGCGCTACGCGGTCCCATATACGCACACTGTCGTAGACAACAACAACAACAACAACAAAGGAAAGGAGGTGGGGTGGGGAATGGGGCACGTACAGCGCCGCAACATACGAACACTTCAGCTGACACAAGCGAAAAAATAACATGGATCACGGATTTTCATGAACCTTGGTGTCAAAACCTGTCGTTGCAGTTCATCCTACTTTTGTACTTTCCAACTTCCTGTAAAATTAAACCAACATAGCGACTGTGCGCTTTTCTTAGACAGGACCTCCACTACAACCAATTCACACACCGACCCAAAATGCTGGAAGGTAATACAGATTCAGCAGGCACAACATTTAGTTACGATTTTCCCTGCAGAATGAGAAAGAATATGACGATGTGACATTTACACTTTGTCTTGTATTCGGTTTTATCGTCTTTAATAACTAAATACAGCTGGGCAAAAACATGTAATCTAGCAAGGATATATACACAGTAGAAACGAATTCTGTATGAAACGATTTTACCGATTAAAAGTTACAAATATGACAGATGTGAGAAATTAAAAATTTGTATCCCACAATTTTATTATGAAATAGTGGAAATTCTGTATTAAACTGGATTAATGAAAATTCGTATCTCACAAATTTATTCTGAAATAGTGGAAATTCTGTATTAAACTGGATTAATGAATTGTTACGTAGTAGCAGTTCTGACCAGCCTCGGTACTGAAACATTTCAAGAAAGGCACACATCTTCATATTCTTCTCTGAACTGGCTTTCACTTCGATACACAGCAGGTTTTAACATTCTTCCAACACTGTTAGCTGTAACCTGCTGAAATGTGTATTTAGGCATCTTCCAAAATAAAACTGGTAACATGACACTGCATTCGAAGCGAAGTTGAAAACAAAACACGGCTGACAAATTAAATTGCTAGATAAAATATGCATGTGTCTGGGAATGGAACCACCTTTAAACATTTCCAATGAACAGCATAATCATGGGGTTTTAACTTTTATCGGACACTTGCGGCAAAACAAAGGCATCGCGGCATTAGATGTGGCAGAAGCCTGATAAGGAGGAAATGCCACCTAAATCGCATCCCACTTCACGGCGAGTTATCAAGAATTTATAATATATGCACGTTTCAACATTCTGTCTGAATGGTCTTTGACCATACGGGCGGTGAAGTGGCGGGGCGAGGCAACTTTGTTTCTGTATCGACCGCAGAAAGCAGCCACAGACAAGGCACCTCACAGTCCGCAAACACCAGACAAAAACCGACTGCACCATAGAAATTCGCATTGTTCGTTTCTAATATTCCACTTATATGGCTACTCTAGTAACGGCGGAGGATTGTTTACGAAAACAAATTTATGGTTTGGTGCTTTCAACATTTATCAAATTTCATTAAACTACTATTAATTCCACACACACACACACAAACAACTTCATTACATAAATGACGTATGATTTCAATATAACATTCCAAGGCAATAAAATGAAGTTCTCCCTAGAAAAGGCTCTTCTTTAACCTCGGCTCTAGATGGGGGTGGGTGGTCAACGCCACGCCCCGGCCACTTTACCCCCAGGAAAGACCCGGTACACATTGTATAGAAGGATGGGTGCGGAAAATCTCGCCCCCCACCGGGATTCTATCCCCGGACCGTCCAGCTCGTAGCGAATCGCTATACCGACTATGCTAATCCGGCCCAAAATAAAAATGTAGTTCTCTGGTAATAAAATCTAAAGGTTCAAAACCGCCAATACCTGAATGCCCCCTTGAACACGACCCTGAACTACATCTATCCACCTCACACACTCCCTCGCCCATCTACAACTCCTCCTCGTCTTCAAAGTGGTCGCCCTTAAAGTCACCCAGTCAGAATTATGCGACCAAATTTTGTCTTCACTGTTCTACAGACATGTTCACTTCACTCCAAGTTCCTCTTTATGTTATACCCTACATTCCTACTTAACGGCCGACACAGCATAGTGTGTACAGCGACTCGATACGAGCTGGGCGGGCCAGGGATTGAACCCCGGAGAAGAAGAGGCTTGCCGTGCCCGTCCAGACAAGCACCGACGCCCACCCAACCTTCTGCACCGTGGGTACCGGGTCTTTCCCAGGAGTAAAACGACCGGGTGGTGGTGCTAACAAACCACTCCCTTCTAACGCCGAGGCTGCTTGCAGTATACACGTTAGATTCACAGCCCAAGGGACCACGATGGGAGGTAAAGCAGTGTCAATAAACATAACGGTAACCACGTGCAAAATGTCATCTGAGGGAATTCCAAGATTTAAAACTAAGTGTCAGAAAAACAGGATCAATACACAGAAGTGAGGTTCGTAATAAAACAACGAAATCGGTTCACAAACCATCAAGCTGTCTTTCCAGAACACCGAAGCTCGATACATGCAATGTGAAGGCCATACGTGCCAACAGCTTAAAGCAACCCACTAGCATGGATGGAACGTACGGCAGCAGATCGCCAATGCTGGGGAAACAGAATGTGTGTCCCGGCCGCGACGGCGCGACTTCACGGACAACAACTAGGCGCTAGAGGACGGAACAAGCAAAGCGTCGAGTCGAAGCGTCGATGGCTGGAAACTGGTATCGAGATGTGACCTACTGTGAAATACTTGAAGCTGACGTTAATTAAAACGCTTGCTCACAAATGGATAACTGCCGATACATGAAATTAACAATCGCAGACATAAGATAAGGGCAGGACATCCAGGCTGGGGGTTGGGTGAGGGACGACAACCTCCCACCACAAAATTCAACACGCAGTAAAATGTGAAGTATGAGAGACACTATCAAAATTCCAGCCACAGAGTTTAGGCGAAGGTAAAGGTGTGTGGGTACACGCTAGGAGGGCATATAGCGGAGTGAAGGTACAGCTCCACTTATTCTTCACTTCGGCATTAGACAAAGTGACTGGCCAGCTTTATGCTCCCCGCCACTTTACCACCGGCAAAAGGGCCTTCGGTACCCAACGAATAGGAGGCGGGGGGGGGGGGACAGGGCCTGTCTTCATGCTTTGGAAAAGAGGAAAATCTCTTTCGTCTGTCGAGACGTCGTGCACCACGTACCCTAGTCCCTATGTGGACGATATCATCTACCAAACAGCCTAGGTCATGAGCGCCATATATTGTTTGGAAAAGGGCCACAGCCGTCATTGTGGGCTGGACTGCGGGTCGCACGTGTAAAAACAATAAGCGGTACACCTAACATCCCAAATGAATGTGCAATTTTTATAGTATACACATATATAGGGCCTATATGTTTGGGCGTGTGTGTGTGTGTGTGTGTGTGTGTGTGTGTGGTCTCAGTTATTACAAATCGAAGCAACACGAGTCTTCTTTTGACAAAGTACTTCTAATGAAGCATGCTACACTGAAGTAGCTACAAATTCGAGCTATTAAATCGTGAATATCTGTGAATAAGAATTAACGTAAACCTGGGTTAATGGAGACCAGACTGGTGTATACGGAGTGCATTTTTTTTTTACAAATAAGCACTAGTTAAACGTAACATTTTAAAAATACAGTGCTTTTAACACATCAGCGATTAAGTACTTTACCTTCGAAAGTAGGCAAGCTGGTATTGACTGGGTGTATGTATGGATGGACAGTTAGTGTTGCGAAGAGAACTAGATACAGAAGGAAAATGGATGGGGTGCAACCACTAGGAAGGTCTACTGCCATCTCTTCATCCTCATTCCCTCGTCGAAATGTCAGCTAAATAATGCATCGCCCTGCTAGAGGTTCGGATTCCTGGTGACTAGTTATCGTTTTAGAAATTCAGGTCCAAAATCGTTTGGGTTCCATCTGCCATTTTAGACGCATTCGCAAAATTGCGAAAAGCGACTATTAGCTACGTCATGCCACTCTGTCCGTCCGTCCATCCTTCCACATGGAATGCGTCTCCCACTGCAATAATTTTCAGGAAATTTGATATTCGATATTTTTCGAGAATCTATTGAGAAAATCCTAATTTCATTAAAATTGACAGGAATAATGGATAATTTGCATAAACACCCACGTACATAAATGACAATGTCTCGCTGAATTCTTCTTAGAGTGAGAAATTTTTCAGACATAAGCTGTAAAGAAAAGCAAAACACACATTTTGTCCAATAACTTTTTTCTCCGAAAATCGTGCAGTTTATGAGACAGTGTGGAAAAATGTGGTCACAGACGACAATATAATGCTTGTATGCTGGATAACTAAGGCCACAAACACACACTTAGAATATGTAACACACACTGCTTTTCCACGACATCGGTGGTTACGCCAACGTGTCCCTATGTTGCTTTTGTACATACTCTGCCTGTCTCCTTGCTTATAGAATTTCTTTATTACCTAACAACATATCTTGAATTTCGTGTTGAGCCTTGGCTGAGCGATCGATCATAGAGAGGACCATGGCTTCTAAAATAATACACGACTTCGTCAAGTTTATTGCAGGTTTCTTTTAAACCTTTATTAACACACTTTCTTCCAAAATGACACCGCCTCTGTCATCCTCATCGCCCTTTGTTTCTTCACACATTTGCTTGTCCAATTCCGCCAGTTCCTCATCCGCTAATGGCAGAGAATGAGATTCTAGCAATCTGTCTATGTCGCCTTCACCAGCATCCTTGAATCATGTCCTGTTTTGCTGGAACTGCAATTTCTGTGTGGAATGGGGAAACATCGACCCATTCGAAGAAGTGAACATCATTAGGATACGAGTTTCTTTTCACAAGAAACCACTGCATAATCTTGCTAACACATGTTTCCAGCACTAAGCAAATAATCGCACACAATCTAGAATGTCACATCCCTGTCAAAATGGCAGCACAGTTCGCTATACACATCAGTTCTTGCAGTCAATTTCTGAAAGTACGTGCATAGTGTAAGTAATACAAATTCAAAGCAGTAACCACAATCTGGTCCATCGGTTGCAAAATTTCCGTTGTTCTTCGTGGCATACAAATTACTTTTATGTGCTCAAAAAAAAAAAAACCTGGGCACTGGTATTTACCAAAATTAAGAGACTCTTGGAATCAATATTCTCTTCAAGGCGTTTGGTTATTTTACTGGCAAGACGTATTCCACAAAGCAATAAGGAAAGACACGGAAAGTTTCTTCGGGCTCGTGGAATTTCACTCCTAGAGGCAGGCAGCCACTTGAGCGTTTGCCCTCGTGGTACTTCCACAGACAATCAGCAAAATCAGTCCCTTCAAGGCTTGAAGTCGGAGTTTTCTTTCTTGGGAAAGCAGAAGCGTACTTTCTGAGATTCTGACCGTCTTCCAGAAAGTCAAGAAATCTCTCGCTTCTTAAGAAAACCCTAAGTGATCTCCAAGACCGACCTATATATTATCCATCAACTATGGTTCAGGAACAAATCAGTACACCCCTGTTCTGTATACGTCACAAACAACTTCCAAAAATTACGACCGACGCCCTCAAATCACCTCTTTAACAGCTAACCACGCGCGATAGTATCCAAATTCAAATTAGATATAAAATTTCGGAGTTCATTTCCGGCCAAAATTGCCAATTATCCGCCCATTAATTGCTCTCGGTAGATATGGATTATATCCCTACAGCATAGGAGATAAAATTTACTTCGCAGTTAATCTGATGGTAGCGAAGTTCGGTCTACGTTTCTGCACTCGGTCCCCATCAAAGCTCCACCAATACCCCTCAAAGATAACTCCATCGCCGATAATTTACGAGATAAAGAACACATAACCCTGAAGGTAAGTGCCCTCGGAATACAGGATGCAGCCGTTACAGAGCCTTCTAACGTTACACTTTATCGCCCAGACAACTTTAACAACCAGGAAATTATTTTAATGATGGCGACTACTTGAGTCAACACCACCATTAAATGGTAATGCTTTTACTTATATGGACAAATCTCGTTGCCATAATAGAACCTTAATTATAAGGTCTACACTTAATATATGAAATGAAATGTACTTACGATATAGCCTTTTCCTGAGCTACAATGACTGCTGGCCTGAAACATAAACAGAGGTGCACATGTAACAGCAGCAATAGTTTGTTACAGTTACAGCAGCAGTAGCAAAAACCTGTGCCCACATTTCTTTCAACAAGAAGACTGACACGACACACCTCAATGGAGAACCTATTGCAGAAATGGTTCTGAAATTGAGGACCGCGCAGTTCATTAAGATGGGCCAAGAAAGTTACGCCAACGGCAGGCAAATGCTAAGAAACTGCCATTAACTGACAACACGGTGTCGCGCGTGAAGGCAACACTTAATCAGTATGCAGACCGTAGGTACATGGGCCGCTTTGCCACACAGCTTTCCATACTTGGTAATTTACGTGACGTCAAGAAGATGGTAAAGTTGTGTCACAAAACGGCAAATCTGAATGCGATCTTGACACCGGCTTCACTCCCTATCACTCGGAGTCACGAACTTGGCTGTAATGCGACACATTAGGCACATACACTCAAGTGGACATTTGTAGCTGTAGAGCAATCAATTACGTTTCATCCAGTACCTCTTAACATCTATCTAAAGTCAATAAAAGCAACGAACCTCTAATTTCTAAAACTTACATGTACCTCTTTGGTCCAACGAAATCTACTCCATCCGGGCTGGAACAGTAACCTACGCGTCAAGGAGTGGCTTTTGGTTAAATATCGCCGTGGTGTTCGCCATGCGCGGTTTTCTTTTTTTTTTTGGTGGGGGGGGGTGTGTGAAAAATGAATATGGCGGGAACACCGCATAACACGAAAAAATAAAATACGGACTTACCCCAGTAACTGTTCAGGGAGAGGAAAGACGGCGCGCGCTTCCCACAACAGCTAACGAACACACTAGCCCCACGAAAAAGGTTCCAGTTTGAGATTATAATCGCTTCTCCGCTGCTCACGACATTCCCCGTACTTTACGGAACCCGCAGTTTCACTGCCGTGTTCACAAAACCCCGCCACAAGTTACAGTCCTCATCCAAATTCATCCAGTTCACGCCCGCCCATCCCACTCGTATGCCTTCCAGATTCACTTCGGTATTATCCGCCTATGACTCACAAGTGGTCTCTATACTTCACTTCTCTCAGCCAAAACTCTGTATGCATTTCTGCTGGCATTACTCTCCTCCACAAATGTGCCACATGCCCCGAATATCTCATCCTCTTGATATGATCAGCCCAACAATAACTGGTGAGAGATACGAATCACGAAAATTTTAAATATGCAATTTTCTCCCGTCTCCTGACACTTCCACCGTTTTAGGCCCAAATATCTTCCTCAGCAACCTATTTCGGTCGTCAGGGTACCTTCTTTCCTTAATATGAGGGACCAAGTTTCACACCCATGGAAGAAAACGACAGAAAAGATTATATTTCTGTGTATTCTAACCTTTACATTCTTAGGCAGCAAACGAAAAGAGGAAATATCCTGAACTGAATAGTAGCAAGCATTCCCTGAAGGCACACTCCCTTCTTACATTTCCTCATGCATGCAATTCGGATTTGTTCCTGTCATCCCCAGACATTTGAATTTGCCATGTTTTCAAACTATTTATGTGCATTATCTGAATCACGTTGTGATACTGCCCGGCATTCTGCTCACAAGACATGAACTTACACCTATCGCAGCATTTACTTCTACAGCTACCTACAGACTGAAAGTTTGTGTTCTTTCTCACAGTAAGTACGTTTCCGCCCAGTAAATTAGTATCACCAGCGTAGACGAGAAGCTGATGTTTTCCGTTCAATTTCATTCCTTCCTAGTATACTTGGGTGGCCGTAAAGGCATATTCTAATCCTACATCAACCCCCTTGCAATTTGATACTCTCTTGGATATGTATATACAATGGACTTCAATAAAACACGAATCAAATAAAAGACACCTAACATTACTACAGTATAACATATATTAGCTCTTTCGGTACGTGGACTAATACATTATCTTACATCAAAGACGTTCTGCGTATTTAATTATCTTGATCACAGATTCTACAAATAGCGAAGTTTTGGAAAAATACATGAACCTGAAATGTGTCGTAACAATTAAGATTTTAATTGATAAAAATATATTCCCTCGACAAAACCTGATACACACAACTTTACGGAAGTTCCATAAATACCACAGTTGACTTGTTTCGGTCTGGTTTCGGACTATTTTCAAGTGTTTTACAGTCATCCTGACCTATTTCCTAGTTCAGTGCTCAAAAGAGACCTGGGTACGGTTTGTTTTGCACTTTTAATCAACCGCAAATACATGCAACAGTGTAGCCAGCATACAGAACGCCTTAATGCTAAAAATTTAATCAATAAAATTACACATCCAAAAAAAATGCGGACATACAGTTTTGGGAATGCCGTATTTGTCCGAATGATGTAAATCTCGTGCCATCCAAATACATCCAGAAAGATCCGACAGCGTACTAAAATCCGGAAAATTGAAAATTTTTCAGCATTTTATTAGAAACAGATACCAAGAATGCTTTTCTTTAATGAAATTTCTTTCGTTTGAGTAATGAAAATACCCAAACACGTTTAATACATAATAGTCACTGTGTGCAGATAATTCTAACATTTATACAAATGGCGTAAGAACATTTTTCATTTTTAGCGTCCCTTTTCGAAACTTGGTGCAATTTGTATGCAAAGGCGCTTTAAATTCTTTACAATTCCGGGCACGCCGTCAACGTTACTGTCCTTCCCCTGAAATGTTCCAGTTTTTTACCTATAAATTGTCAATAACATCATTCAGGACAGGTACTAAGTTCGGACAAATACAACTTCCAACCGACACAGAGATCACCTTGTGGCAACTTTCCTTCCTCTAAACTCTGTGCGTTTCTGCTCTATTAGTTGTCGATACTCACATCACTAAGTCTGTCGTGCGAACTATCACGATCACGGTTAGGTATGGGCCCGTTCAACCGCTCTGATGCCCTTCCACTGTCGTCACTCGTGCCGGCGGCGTCGTGGTTAAGTGACACCAGACACTGAAAGTTCAAAAGGGAAACATCTCAAAAATACATTCACAGATTTGATGTTCGTATGACCGTGCATCCTTAGTATGAAATGATATGTGAGACCAACTAGATGCAACAATTATGACACCAGCCAGCACATCAAGTGCTTAAAACCATATGCAGTAATGTACGGTCTAGCGCTCCTGAAGATGGGCATAATGATGTCCGAAACATGTTGAGCTAATGGATTATTAATAAATCATAATTGTTGCATCTAGTGGGTCTCATACATCAATTTACATTCACAGAGTTAACTGTTACCTAAATTACGTAAAACAGTGTACTTAAAACAAGCACGCAACCACTGGAAGAAAATCAACCTCCTATCTTGCACTTAAACATTATGTTCTGTATGGTTAAAATCAAATTTCCTTACTTCATTACACAACTGCAATTACAAATTACACACACAGCGCCATCCTCAGGCTCGAAACCCTATTTTCTCGAGCGTAAACGAAACGACTCTTATAGGTTAAGTAAATCAATTGTTCATGTACTGTAGCACTATAAACGGGGCAATTCTTTGGCATGGGTCGGCATCTCTCTTATAAGCTCACATTACCACATTAACACTAAAACACACAACGTGACGCGCAAAGCATGTTTCTTACGTCACTATCACTCAGTTCCCAAGCAAATCCAAAGTTACAAATCTAATGGACAAATTTCATTTATGTATCTGTCCCGTACTGCAAAGACATGGCGCATTCCGATTTATCGCTTTATGGGGTAAGTTAGTCACTGCACAACGTTTTTGTCGCTGGTTACTATTCTGCAATATTTTCCATGCGTGTATTTTTCCAATGAAACACATTAACCTTTATTCTCGTTAAGTGCCTGACCGACTTTAACACACGTTACCAATTTTTTTCAGTTACGAACCGCCGGTCAAGAAGTCACGAAGACTTGCACATAACCCTGTCTACTGCTACAAGTGATGTTGAGGTGCTACAAACAACGCAGTTAATACGTTCAGTATTGCATAATAATGTATTTTTTGGAAGATATTATCCAACTTAAATTCCATGTAAAAATTATGCTCAAACTGGATATATAAATGTAAAGTGATCCCGTTACAGGCCCGGTGTGGCCAAGAGGGTGGGTAGAGGTATAGCTCTACTCTTCCATGACCGCGGCACTAGAAGGGAGTGAGTGTCAGCAGCAGGTCCCGGCCGCACTTTACCCCCGGGAAAGATCAGGTGCCCATTTTACAGGAGGCTGGGTGGGCCCCAAGGCCGGTCTGGAGAGGCAGAAAATCTCATCCCCACCGGGATTCGATTCCGGACCGTCCAGCCCGTAGTCAGTCGCTATACAGACTGAGCTACCCGGTCCACAAATTGGATGTATACATCCACGTAAAACACTTTTATGTCTGCGCTTCAGAAAACGGATGTATGGTCCTGTGCACAGAGCAGTTTGCACAGAAATGCGCTATCCAGATCTAACTGGTAAATGTAGCTGTGTACCGGACCGAACCTGTCACATCGGCATGGCGCGTCATCAAGCATCAAACCTTACGTGCTGTAAAGTAAAGTAAAGTTGGATCGCAAAGTCAAATAAGCGAAACGTTTTATTCATTACGATCGTACAAATTTAGAGCTACCGACACGTTTTCAAATAATGAGTTGGTCACGAAAAATATCAACGAACCGGAAAAACATGAGATAATTCAGTCTGGTAGTTTCAACTTATTTTACTAACAAAACCAAATTTCTGAATGCAAAATATGATTCACATTTCAATTCCATCATTTGTGCCATGAAGCCTAATCTTTCCCAGATTGGATTTTAATTAATAAGCGTACGCAACATACACAACTATTTCCACTGAAGCCTTTGTTGTGTGTTGCGTGTGAGAAATGGCATAGTCTGCCATTAACAACTATCTCTCTCATCTCCCAACCAACACGCTACACCAGATTATAAATTATTCCGCAGCTTTGACAGTACACTGCAAGCTGGAAGTTTGATTGAAAATATATAACCAGCAAATGCCGGGTTTAAAGTGAAAGAGAGAAGGGAGACGAGGGGAGGAATGCACGATGCAATTACCGTCACAATCAACCAGTTAAGCCAATCAAAAACGGGTCGCCAATTACAGTCTTGCATTATCTAACAGAGACCCATAAGCTTATAGTCCATCGTCAACAGATGATAGAGGTTTCCCCATCATGGAAATAATTTAAATACAAGGGAATTACGGAGAATTAGACTGGTAAAAGTGAGTGTGTGTGCGTGTGTCTGTTTCAAATACCGACGGCAGGAATGGGTATGTTAAGAGCGAAACCTTTAAAGGCACATTCCAAAAGGACAAAATGTGTGCTGAACATAAAGGATTAGCCGATGGTAACTAATGTCAGAATGCCCGTCTACTGATTTAATTTCATTACCTCATTAGTGTCTTCCTAAAGAGTGACCGTTTGACAAGACTCTAATAAATATGCACCCGAAACTGCTGACTGCAGGGGGTGCAGGGGGCTTAAAGCGGAGTCAGCTCATAGCTGCAATGCTGCATAGCGACCTATGACGCCCCCCGCTCTGTAGTGCTCAGTCCTGCGAGTACCGTGTTGCGTAGAGCGAACGACTTCAACTGGTATGTAGTGATGGATGACCAGGAGTCAAAAAATTTCCCAGAAATCAAACAAGCCACCTCAAAAGTCTTGCGCCTGAACGGTGATTTGCAGCAAGCTCCGCACTGACAGCCCACAATGTTAGTCGCCAACGTGCAAAATATAGTCGCTCGGAATTTGTGTACCCCTGAGATTTGCCGCCCGCCCTGCAGTACTAAATTATGAATCAGCAAAACTCCCTGTATAAATCATAAACAGAATCAAACGCAGTTCAGCATCTCTTCTCCTCCTCCT
>Ga0131853_10016459_pt1 | contig 13493 bp, 10 predicted proteins | sample TergutLab28metaG_FD_92764 | JGI IMG/M metagenome (GOLD analysis project Ga0131853, IMG submission 92764) | Labiotermes labralis P1 segment gut microbial communities from Petit-Saut dam, French Guiana - Lab288 P1 (version 2) (version 2) | ecosystem: Host-associated > Arthropoda: Insects >... | reverse complement strand
TTGTTGTTGTTGTGGTGGTGGTGGTGGTGGTGGTGATGATGATGATGAGTTAACACAGGAAAATGCCACCCATGAAGAGGTTTTCTTTACTGTGTGCTATACAAGAGTTCTGACTGGGCATCAGTCCTAGTGTTGGTTTCTAGAGTATGTGCATATAGGAGGTTCTTTCTTACAGTAACTGGAAAATAGTGAAAGTGCCTGTTCTTTGAAAAGCTTTTTTTGGCAATAAAATAATGTAATTGTTTAGTGTAATTATTTTGCATTGGGCTTGAATTGAAGTTTTTTCATGCAATTTTAAGAATAAGTGCTTAAAGTTAAGAGTATTTGAGTATATTTATATGATTAAAAAATGGAGGTAAGCAATGTAGAGAAACGGCAAGAAACTAGCAGATGAATCGCCCATCACCTTACCTGCTGCACTGCATTGTTTATTTCACATACCATCTCCTTCAACATGAACAGTTTCTAGATTTTAACCACATATTGTATTTAGAGATTTTATATGCTTTTCAGAATGATGATCTTTTCCTCAAACAGCATCAACTGGCAGATCTTTGTAATGGATTATATTAGAGTCCAAAATGGCAACAACCTTTTAAACATGTATGTTAAGGTAATGCTTGTAACATACAGGTCCAACAGACAGTTCTTGTTTGGTTATTAAATGTAATTTATATGTGGTGTGCAGTAATGGAGACATGGTTTGTTCTGTATGAGGTAGGAACTAAGAATATGGGGTGTGATATCAAGTGTTCTCTCAGGTAATTGTGAGTCATGAGTGCTGCTAATGGCTGTGAGCAGTAAAGGTGCTTATGTGTGTTTTTACACACACACACACACATAGCAAAAGCTGGTTTATCTGGCACTGGATGATCTGGAAGGCTGTTGTAACTGGAAATTACAGAGGACCATTACATTTCACTATTTCATCTACAGACAGCACTGTGCTGCAAATGTCCTACGTCTGAGTGGGTGCAGCAGACAATTGTGCTATTTCACAGCCCAGTAACATGGCTTATATATATATATATATATGTTAGGTATCCCTTGAGGGACACTGATTCTGTTTTTTCACTGAATATGCTTGCTACAAACTTGAAAGGCACCTTCCATTCCACTGCCATTTATTGCTGCCATCTTGTATTGGTATTTCTATCTAATTTCCTTGTAAATGAATGGCATACCAGGAAGCATCCCAGAAACATTGTCCTTTTTACACAACTATGAAAAGGTGTTCAGTAAGATGTAAAACAAAATGTCTTCTATTTGAGTGAACTGCTGTCTAGCACTTAAAGGTCCATTGCTCATCAAGAAAGGATAACTGTCTGTGCTTCTTGAGCCAAGTCATTAAATTCTACAGCTTCACAAATTGTTTTTCTAATAGTTTTATGTGATCACTTTATATGCACTAAAGCCCTCATGATGTGTTGTCCCAAACATTTTCAGCATTTTTTGTTTTCCTATTCTTCATAATTAAGCTATGATAAAAACAGGGGACAAGTATGAATTGTGGATCCCTTCATGTAAATCTGATTCTTCAACCCTTCATGTAAATTTATCTATTCTCAGTGTTATTTGGTATTCTCCTTACCTAATACACACAGTATTCTATCTTGTGCATGATGTCAGGTTGTCATGGAGGCTGTTCCCCTCATTCTTGATGGCCATCCACAAGAAGTTGAGTGCCTGGCAACAGATGGCAGTGTGGTAGTGAGTTCCTGCCTCGGAGGGCAACTGCGTGTGTGGGACTCTGTCTCAGGAGAAGCTCTTGCTGTTGTGAACAGAAGACTGTAAGTGTTGCATGTTCTGCTGTGTGCCAGTGCGGTAGGTTGGGACTCTTGTGCTCGGCTTTCAGCCAATGCTGGATCAGAGAGGAAGCCCCAAGCTAGAATGGGGAAACCTGGTTCAGTGCCAATTTGTGCACTATGAATCTTAAGTGAGGTGACCTGGATTTAACCCCAGGTTCCATAGTGAGAAGCCATCATATAACTGCCTGAACTCTGCCACAATCTGGAATTCCTTACCGATTTTTGTAATAGGGCATAATGGCTTAACAAAATTCCAGATTCATATGCACACTGTAGCAGATGTTCAGACTACAGTATGTGGAGTGCTTTGCGTTTATAATTTTGATGCTTTCTACTTTCAGTAATTGCATGCAGTTTATGTGCACTGCTTTATCACATTCCTCTTTAATGCATTATTCCAGTGCATCATTTGATTGTAGTGGTTGGCATACACAGTAGATTTCAAATTACCCACAAAGTAAAGCCTGGAAGATACAGCTCTTGTGATGTAGGAGGCCATCTTCCATGGTAACATATCCATTTTCTTGGTATCCTGGCATTTAACCACTGACGAGCAATACAATAAAATGTGGAGGTGCCTCGTCCTGCTGAAACCAAAAGTGTTGTAATGTGGCAAGACTTCTTTCAGCATTGTAATATATGTTTCCCCATTCACAGTAGCATGGAAAACTGTGGTCAAGTAATGTTGTTCTTTAGATGTGGTACAAGACCACTACCAACGTGATTCTTATCCACCCATTTGAGGTTCTGATGGCAGTTACAGTAATTTGCTGTTCCTCTTAAATGAAAACAGCCTTATCACTGGATAGAATGTGGGAATAAATGGAAAGTTTGCTCTAACTGCTGCTGTGTTTTCCAATCACATAATTCTTCAAGTCTGTCACAGTTGTCTGCATGAAGTTCTTGCACACGTGTGACTCCGTTAGTGTGGTACCTGTTATGCTACTAAATGTGTGCAATGGATTTGTCACATTTCTGCTTGTTGACCAATTTTTTTGCATTGATCTGTGGGGAATCACCACATCCTTTGCCAACACATTTGAAGTGTGATCAAGTTCAGTCACTGAGTGCAATTAACTTTGTCTTTTACTACCTGCCACACTTCCAGTTGCACAACAATTGATTGCTTAGTTTCCACACTATTCCTTGATGGTGTGTGGTCTTTTTTTGGATTCGTCACAAGTATATCTAATGACTTAAACAAAAAATTACATAAACTGTGATTCCAGATTTTTGTTACTAATACACGTGCATGGGCCATTTCATAAGTCATGGTAATTTGCCAGAAATTTGCAGTCCAGAAAATGGAGAATGTATGTATGATAGCATGTGAAATATTTTTCTAAACATTACATACAGGTTAGTGTAAAATGTTTTTCTAAACTTTACATACAGGTTAGTGTATGTTCTGGGGGCGGGCTCTTTCTTCCTCAAATGAACAAGTTAATGTTTGTCACTTGTGAGTTAAGGGGAAAGAAATACAATAGTTGACATATGCTAGACAGCAGGATGGTACAGACATGTTTTTTAACATTACAGTTTAGTTAAACTAACTCTTGTTGTGTTAATTATTCAGACATTTAACAAATTCTATTGTGTATTGTACTGCTGCATTTATCTGTATTATCTGTTTCTGTATTGCCTATATTGAGATTCTCAAATTTGTACCTTTGGAGATAGTCATTAAATTTGGAATTTGATATTCCCATGGCAGTGGATATCAAAATTGCAGTTTTTTGGGCTTTGCCAATGTGTAGGTGGTAACCAATGTTTCAGGGACCCTTTCTTCAACTTCAGATTGAAAGAAGGGGGATGGAAGACTTATTCTGTCATGAAATAGAGGCAGTAGTTCCTTCAGAATGTTCTCAACCATCTACTGGTCTACGGCATCACAATTTAGAAGGCATCAGTCTTCATAGTTGTTAAGCAATACAGGAATTGGATAATAGAGTGTTTTTGCAGCTGTGCAAGAATTGGAAAGTGCATCTTGCTGCATATGAGCAGAGCCAGGACTGTGATGATGTAGAGCATGCTGTTCAAGTAACTATTTCTTCGAACTTGAGAATCCTTTTGTGACCTAATTGTGCAAGACAGATGAAAAAAGAGATACAATGTGGAGACAGCAGTACACTTAGCAGGTTTACAGAGATATGATACTGACATGTAAATGAATTATGTTTTACAGTTACTTCTCAGCCATGCAGAGAGCACAAGATGCTGCAGATCTTGAAGAACTGCCCCTTTCTGACTATGAATCAGGCTCCCCTCCTTCTTGTGGGGAGAGAATGGCTGTGGGAGATGACTGCAACTCCTCCCCTTCCTTGCCTAATCATAAGAAACGTTCCATGATTTGGAATCTGCCAGACCTCCGTCCAGCCATCAACATAAACTTCACTGGGAACAAACTGGGCACCTGTGATGCCTCAAACCCACACAGAGATTCCAGTAAAAGTGGGTTTGACTTTACTGGTAGATTTCAGAATTTGTATGATGAACACAAGAAATCCCTAGATTCTGATGTAATTGAGGACAGGAGCTGGAGTCTTACTTCACTGGAACATTCCCAGCTAAATAAACCAATATCCCATGTGCAGAATGCTGTGTCCTCACCAACAAAACAAACCCTTGAAGACCCAGTTTGTGTGAGTTGCCATTGTCGGCTTCCTGTAGATATTTGTAGTGTAACTCAACAGTGGATGTTTCATGGTGATGTGGAACATTGTAGCAGAACTTCATTGGGCTCAAAGTGTTGTAACAAAGTCACAAGGCAAGCACAAGACAGTGTCGTATCAAGTTGTAGTGCATGTAGTTCGGACATTTTATCCAGGAAGCAGTGGGATACTACCCTTGGTGAGATTGATTGTGGTGTCGATAGCTGTAAGTTGACCACCGCCAGTGCTTCACCAGTGGATACAGGCATTGCAGGGTCACAAGTTGCAGAATTAGAAAGGAGACTGTCTTGTACATGTTTTCACAGTTCTGTGCCCACGGAAGTGAATGGGCAACCCATGAGAGAAATCTGTGGGGATAGGGAAGTGACTGCTGAAAACACTTTGCAACAGACAGGACCCGGTTTGTGTCTTGACAGTCATGAGAATCGCATGGTAGTAAGCTGTGCCACTTGCCATGCTTCACCAGTGGATACAGGCAGCCTACTATCGTCTGTTGCTGAAGTTGAAAGGAGACTCTCTCATACATGTTTTCACTGTTATCCACCCACAGAAGTGAATGGGCAACACACAAGAGAGAGCTGTGGGGAGAGGGGACTGGCTACTGATAACACTGTGCAACAGATGGCACCCATTTGGTGTCTGGACTGCCATGAAAATCTCATAGTAGTAGGCTGTGCCAATGGCAGGCTAGAATTCTGGGAAGGATCCACAGGGACATTCAAGGTAAGGATCAGCATTTGCTGTGCATATTGCCCTCATGAGTTGGAGTTAGTTTACTGTGTTCGTTTCTGTATTTTAACCAACAAAATCCACTAATTAAAATACAATAAATAATATATTATAAAACACACTTCTTATTAGATACCAACTCGTACATGTTTCGGCACCAAGGTGCCATCCTCAGGGAGTTCAGTAGTAACAAACGATCATAAGTCCAACATGTACTTAGGTGCTAGACACCCTCAATTTCATCATTAAAACTAAAAGTCTTAAAATTTTAAAATTCTGGGATTGCACAAGTTTAAAAGCCCATGTCCATATTGTTGTGATAACAACACCACACAGTAGTGAGCTCCTTCTGGTTCAAGTTTGCAGGTATTTATATTTTCTGGGTTGTGTGTACAAACATCTGTGACAATATGTGATCCAAAGGGATCTCATCCAGCTGAAGCATACAGTGTACCTCGTGTCGGGGTATATAGAGTACACTGTATGATGAAAGTGAAGGCTACTAGTGCCTGAAGTATGTGTCGGACTTATACAGTCCTTTGTTGTCATTTAACTCCCTAAGGATGGCACCCTTGTGCCTAATATGAAGTGTGTTTTATGATATTTGTACTTTTGTACTTTAATTAGTGCATTTTGTTGGTTAAAATATAGAATGTAAGTAAATGCATGATGTGAGGAGTAGTATAAAATTCACTGTGCTAGTGTTCAGACTAACATCTCTTCTCTCCTGCGGTTTATAATATACATAAAACTGTGGTAATTGCAATCCACTGTGCTGGGTAATCACTGATATGTGGTACATTCACTGTGTGTGCTGGTTTGCAAGCTGACTGTGCTTCATTACAGTACTAAACACTTCATATGCCAAGGAGAGAAAATTTATATGCTTGCAACATATTAATTTGTTCTTGTGTTTCCTTTTGCGCAGTTCAGCAGATGTGTTCATACACCTTAAAATGTTCATATTTATTAGACAGTCTGTGTGCATTGCATTACGTCTGCCGTGAGATTAAGGTTTAAGAATTAAAATTCAAACCCCCACATTTTATCCCAATTACAAACATAGTGCCTTCCACATGGATATGAGTTACATGCGTTGTTACAGTGCCTATTTGAAGATGGAACTGGGGTAGGAATAACATCTGTGAAGATAATTGGTAATCGGGTGGTGGCTGCAAAACTGAGTGGTTCAGTCGACTTTCTTGAACTGGAAAGCTATAGTCATGGTCGTCAGATGGACTGGGGATTCACTGCTTACCGCAGAAGTGAGTTACACCAAGATTGTGCTTGTAACAGTGTTGGGTGTCTCACTGTGTTATACGTGGGAACTTGAGTGGTATGCTCTTTGCTGATGATTTATTATTAATTTTTTTATTATTACTCTTATGACATTGTTGGTAGCCAGATGTTAGGATGACTAATGAGTGATACATTGGGAGAATTTTTTAAGGATGTGGTGATGGCCTAATAGGGGTTCTGGCTCAGCATTCCCTGGAGGGGCTGAGGAAATCCACTTGAAACCTTCATTCAGGATAACTGATGATCCTGCCAAGGTTTGAAGCAGACATTCCCCAAATTTAAGCCTAAAACACTGCCAGTTTACTGACTTCTTCACTCTATCTTGCTTGTTTTGGTTCAGTGCATCTGGAAATGCAAGAAATAAGAGTAGGACTTGCCATTTGTCAGTCTTCAGGTTTATTTTGTTTAAAGATAAGCCATAACCAACCAACCAACCAACCAACCAGCTAGCTAGCAAATAGAGCGCTTGGAGCAGAGTCCTTGAATAGCAAAGAGTTACTCAAATAGTCACAAAATTTCCTGCAGTTTATGGATCCCAAATATTCTTTACCCCATTCATGGGTGCAAGCTAGTTATCCCTATCCTGAGCCAGAGCTTTTCATTTCATACCTTCCCAACTGATTTCTTTAAGATCCTTTGTAATATTGGATTCCCACCTACACTTTGGTTTTACAAGTGGTCTCTTTCCTTCAGGTTTACCAAAAGTATGTATGCACCTTTTCTCTTGCCCATTAGTGCAGTATGCCCTGCCTATCTCATTCTTCTTGATTTGATAACCCAGATAATATAGGTGAAGATTAAAATCATTAAGCTCCTCATTGCACAGTATTTTATAATCCTCTGTTAACTCCTCTGTCTTATACCCAAGTATCTTCCTTAGCACCTTCTTCTCGATCACCCTTAGCCAATATTGTTGTCCTCTTATGAGAGATCAACTTTCCCACCCATATAAAACAGGCAAAATTATAAGACCTGTGTTCTTCTGGGTTATTATGCAGCGAGTATTGGTAATTTCTTACCACTACTTGGTGCATAATAACCCAGAAGAGCACAGTTCTTAGCTGTTTCACTGTGGAAATCTGAAATAATGCAGGCACAATTATAGTTCTCTATTTTAATCTTTATACTTTTGGATAACAAATGCAGCAACAAATGGTCCTGGACTGAAGAGTGGCAGGCATTCCCTGAGTTCAGTCTCCTCTTAAATTCTCCATAAATACAATTCTGATCTATTAGGGATGTTCCCAAATATCTGAACTTAGCCACACTTTCAGAGAATTTATTACCTATTGTGATTTTCTGCTTCCTTGCATTCAAAATACATGGAAATATTGTTAGTTTTCTCAGCATACTTCTCTATCATTCTCCTTTCTAGTGACTAACAAAGTCTGTGTGTTTTCTTTATACCGTATTTACCTGAATGCAAGATGACTCTAATCTAATATGACCCTGAAAATAAAACACGTATGCCAAGGAAAAATGTAAGATGACCTTTGAAAAATAATACATCTGCTAAGAAAAATATTTTACTATTAATTGCGTACATTTAATACACAAAGCTTGTCAGATTCTATCTACCTTTACCAGTCAGTGTCACTGTCACAGTCAGCGCCTTCATCTTCTTCATACTAACTTCTAACATTCCCAACTTCACTGCCATTCCACAACATCATCAATCCCATCCATTGCAATGGACATACAGCACTTCTTAAAACCCTTCACAGTCACTTCTGGTGGGATGTGCTGTCATGCCATTACAATCCACATTGACTAGGTAACACATTTATATTTCTTTGTGTATAAACTTACTTGAATGCATGAAGATTCACAATTTTCTCCACAGATGATGTTAGTGGTATTCAGAATTTTAAATACATGTGTTCTGGTTTCTTGTATTGTGTCTGGTGTGGTCAGTGTGAGTTCATGGCTCTTTTTATGGTTTTAATTTGTGGTTTGGTGCAGGTTTTATTTTTGAGCCTTGTAGATCATTTTTCGATAGCCATTTTCCTGTTCCTCCACTTGGACCAGATCTGTTGGAAGGTGTCTGTCTTAACAAGGTAACTGTTTATGTGATACCAAGTAATGTAGAATGACTGGATCCAAGAGTACACCAGATTAGGTGCTTCTTTGCATGAAAAATGAAACAGACCTGGCTTCCGAAACGTTCTTCTTTAAAAAATGGGATGAAGAACAAAGCCCCCCTCCCCCCCAAAAAAAGAAAGAAAGAAAAAGAAGAAAATATTGTCATTTATTTTCGGTTGTGCTCTGCTTTCTATTTTGGACTTCTTCACCTTTGAAGATGGGTCTGATAGGTTGTCTTGAAACATCAGTATGCAGTGACCACTCTTTGTTGCATAATATCTCAGAAGAGCGGAGATCTCACACATTGATTTGGCAATGCAGAACTTGGTTTGGCCCCACATGGTCCTGATTGGTGTGGTCCAGTTCAGGACTTCATACACATATTTAAGGCGACCTCACATATTTAAATGCCATACTTAAGGAAAAAACCTTGTCTTGCATTCAAGTAAATACAGTAGTATATATTGTTTTGCCCACTAAATTAACATCATCAGCATTGGCTACAAACTGATATATCCCGTTCATTTTCACCCCTTCCTCATTTGCTTTAACCTTTCTAATGGCATATTCTAAACAAAGCTGAAAACAATGGTGACAGAGCAGCTCCTTGTTTTGGACCATTCTTGATAGAAGATGCATTTGACAAATGTTTCCCTGTCTGGGCTTTACTATAGATTTCACATAAACACATTTTTATTAACCTAACTAGTTTCATAGAGATACTAAACTTGATGAAGATGAAGCTGATATTCTTATGTAACATCCACTTAATTCACAGTGTTAAGATTGAGTCAGTCCATATCAAACCTCTGTGTTGCTCCTTACTTATTGACAGTCTCACCCTCCCTTTTGCAACCACCAGGTAGTGATTAAGTTTCACAATGAGCTCCACTGAAAGAGTGGACATCAAGTATGCTTGAATACCATCTAAATATAAGCCTTAAATGAACAATAATTTCTGATTGTGGACTGTGATATTTGCAGTATAATTAGTTTCTCAATGATAGTTTTGTGTTTGCAGTAAATGCATATTAAAGCCAATGAAGCACATGAAACAACAGGTCCAAATTTTTTGAAGATATATGTTCTTGGTAATGTACACCTTCAGACTGTTGTTAGCATCAGATTCTGAAAGTGGATTAATTCACATGCACTCTGCTTGGTTTGTAGCTCATATGCGAAGTGGTAGCACAGGGTCAATTGTTGACTGGGAGAGCATTGTGAATCATGAAGACAGTGACGAAGATCTGCGCTGCATTCAGCTGAACACAACCAGAGCCCATCAACAACCAATAACAGTACTGGACTCTGAGGGAGGGCGAGTCCTCACTGGAAGCAAAGATCATACCCTTAAGGTTGGTCATGCATTTTGTTGTCAACACCAACCCTGTACAGCTTTGGCAGTGAATATTAAGATTATGATATTCTCAGATGTGACACCATGTAGTCTGGTGGATTTTGGATGTAAATGCAGTTCCCATCTGTGTTGTAACTTGGACACTGTAGCTGTCAACAAGGTAGGAAACATCTGGTACAACACTGATGAACTTTTCTAGCAACTTTCTTCCTATAAACTGCCTAATTTTATTCCATAACTTGACAGACAATGAACACTGCAGTGCTTGCGTTGTTGAGGCACTGAACTTTGTCTTTGTTGCTTTTCTGATTAGCAGTACGAACTTGTCCTCCTTAACCTGCTAATTCTGATAATTTGAAGCAATCAGTATACATTTGAGTGTTTTATGCCCTAGGTATTCCGCTTGGAAGATCAGCTGCCACTGTACACACTGCATGGTCACTGTGGCCCCATTACCTGTCTCTTCATAGACCGCATCTCACCTATGATGTCTGGCAGTGGCAGTCAGGACGGTCTCCTTTGTGTGTGGGACCTTCTCACAGGTGAGATCTTGCAGTGTTTAGACAAACTGAAAAAGATGAGCTACTTTTAAGTATGGAGAATAATTAATAACCAGCTTGAATAGCTGTAAAGTATGTCACATGTTTAATTATCATATTGTGTTTAACGTGTATACATACCAAGAAGTTTATAATAATGTTAGATACACACAAAAATCAATAATAACTACCTCATTAACTGACAAAATACGGTGAGATCCCTATCCACGGTTCCCATATGCATCATTTTCTGGCCATTGTTGTCGCTTTGTTTGGTTATGAAATGTTGCCTATATAAGCAACATATAATTGTGTTGAATGCGTACGTTCTCGAAGTGTCATTTTCTGTTATCAGTTATTGCAAAATTCCTTGTCCTGGCCAATAGTATTTTTGGAATGATCATTGCTGAGAAAAATATAGTGCAAGTAGCGTCACATTCTGGCAGGCACAGTAGCAGTAACTTACCTGTACAAGCAATTACTGTTAACACATGAAACAGCACTACATGTCAGCAAAATATGAGTGATGGCTGAACAGTGGGGGTGATTGGGAATGTGTCAAACCTGTGTACTGTGTTTTGCAGTTGTTGGTATAGTATTGTTTCACATTATTCTGGTTGCTTCCCCTTGAGTTTGCCAATTAAAAGTTGTATGATTCATTGTTGTTTTTATTCCTGTTATCTGTTATTCATGTTCATCATGGTTGGAAGATCACTGCAACCCTGTTGTTAAAAACATGAAGTACTACACAAAAAAGCATTGATGAACACAACCATTTTCACAGAGTTGTGAAGGCTACTGGATACCTTCAGTTGGTGTGCATTATGTTGTTTGTGGGCAACTCTGCTTTTCATCCACAAGAAAGGCAATTTCTGTGGAATGTAAGATGACTATTATCCACCAGAGTGCACAAGTGTGATGTCTTCAGTGAGGACTGGATGTTGATATGGATGCCAACTTCAGCTCTATGTGCATCTGTGGACAATAAGCTTGCCACACATGCCATTTCCAGTTATATGTATGAGTTCTGAGTTGATTGTGTGGGTGACATCAGCAGTGACGAGAAGAGGGAAACAATCTTGACCTTTAACTACTGTTGAGTATTGCTGAAGCCCATGCTGTTTATGAAACTTAAATTATTCTTTGACATGCACAGTATTGATGGGCTTGACAAGCAGAACATTTTGAAGTTAGAAGTGGCATTGTTTTGTCTGAAACTTAAGTTTCAAACTAAACAGTTGCAAATTACAGACTTATTTTGAAAAAAGTTGATCAGCACGCAGGTATTAATGTAAGTTTTTATGTGTTCATAATTTCTATAGGCATAAGTGCAAAATGTAGAGTTTTTTTTTTACTTTCTGTTTTCTTGTGTGTCTAACAAATTTAATGCTTTTCCTGCAACCATCATTCCCCCACATTAATTATCTTCATGCAGTCCCTTAAAAAATGATGGATCAAGGTTTCATTGTATCTGTCTCATGTCGTGCTGCCCTTTCCACCATGTTTACTTCGAACTTTACTCATACCAGCTACTAATTTGTGAAATGTTATAACACAAAAACACATTGTTTGAAAATCTAAACTTCTTATGTCTGTTGCTTCTGTACCTTAAAAATATAAATATATTTGTACCTACTAAAAAAAAAAAAAAACTGATGTACGACTTAAGAGAAAGTCCTTCCTCTTGAAATGTAGGCAGGTCATCTTGATCGTTGTGTCCTGTGTCCATCAATACAGGTGGAGATACACGAGTACCTGCAAATGACTTGAAGAAGTCAAGCACTGAAGTGTGGAGAGAAAAAGACCTCTTCTCCTGTAGAATGTTACCATAACAAGAAGACATCCTTATATTCCTTATGTAGTAGTTACTGCTCTTTGCTCATCCAAATTAGTGTCTTCAAACACCTTGCTTCCATCTTCCTGAGTCAGCCCCTCAGTCAGCTTTGAAACCACCATGGGCCTCTCCTTACACAGAGGCTCAGTGGTGCTTTGCTTCTGAATTTCAACAAGATTGTCAAGTGTGAGATCCTGATCTTTGTAGTTCAGTAACTCAGAGACCTCTTCTAGCATCATATGTATGGATTTACATGCTTGACTTAATATATTGTGTCTGGGGGCAGAAGGTGTGAGTGTGGATCAGTGTAAATCAAGACACAGAAGTCAGGGGATAACTGTAATGGAAAATATGTTTATCCTCTTAAAAGTAGGGCAAGAAATCTTGTAACAGAAAAAAGAATTGGACATTATATTTTCTTTGATAATGCTTGGGATAACCACAGAGCAGATTACCTTCAAAGGGGAAGAGGAAGTGAATTAGTAACAAAATCAGCCAACTGTTTGCACTTGACTGTGTATTGCACAGTAGTACCATTCAGCAAGTTGGTGTGTACTAGTAGGAAGACCTGAAGTCAGTATATACTAACAGGACGAAGCTTATTTAAAAGTACAGTAATTTGGATTGGTAATATTATATTGTGTGAAGAAAGTTTGTCTGTAGAAGCAGACAGACCATTTATGTGATATGTAATTTGATGGTTAAATAATATAGAAACACATGGCAAGTTTAGGCACAGTATAAATTCTGTGTTCCCATGTGTGTGGAACACATTGGTACAATAATTGGAAAAGAATGATAAATTTGTTGTAATAAAGTTTTGTTTGAACTACCTGTTAGAGTTTAAATATAAAAATTTGTCTATAGTAACAATGAAACATGTTTCCATTTGATATGACGATATTTGATGAAGAAAGTGAGTGAACCATACAACATAAATTCTTTGACATTACCATATAAGTTGTGAATAGGGACATACATATTTTATGTTTATAAAAGTACCTGTTGCAGGTTGACCCATGAGAGTTGCAGCATGTTGAATTTTTAAGATTTTTGTAAAATGAAACCCACTACTCAGGTAATTGTTTTGATGAGATGGTTTAACCATTTAAAGACAAGGCACAGACTGCTTTATTTCAAGATGCACTTCGTACCACACAGTAAACACTTTTC
>Ga0131853_10016458_pt1 | contig 13494 bp, 13 predicted proteins | sample TergutLab28metaG_FD_92764 | JGI IMG/M metagenome (GOLD analysis project Ga0131853, IMG submission 92764) | Labiotermes labralis P1 segment gut microbial communities from Petit-Saut dam, French Guiana - Lab288 P1 (version 2) (version 2) | ecosystem: Host-associated > Arthropoda: Insects >... | reverse complement strand
GGTGCGGGCGGCGCAAAGCGCTCCCCGTTTGTGAATAAGGCCGGGCATAATCTCTGCCGGGATGGTGTAGTCCACCCCGCTTTCTCCGTACTTCAACTGAACCTCAGTAGGCGTTTCACCGGTTTCACCGGCTTGAATCATAAAGTTTTTGATTACGCGATGAAAGAGGATGCCGTCGTAGTAACGGTCGGCGGCCAATTTCGCAAAATTATCCCGATGACCGGGCGTTTCTGCGTAGAGTTTAACACGCATGGTCCCGTGGGTGGTTTCGATGTCAAAAACGGGACTTTCGGGCAGGTCGGCAACATTAAACAGCGGACCGGAGGGTTGGTTGCCGCAAGAGGCAACCAGCAGGGAGCCGATTAAAAGGCAGTGCATAAATTTCATAATGTAAAGAATTGACTATATTTGAACTTTGAAAATAAAACCCAAATATATACAAATTTTTGAAAACCACGATGAGAAAAGCTGCGACTTATTTATGGGCCGGATTTTTTTTGTTGAGTACAGAACTGAGCGGGCAGTCGGTGGGCTTGGTATTAGGCGGCGGCGGGGCCAAAGGTTTGTCTCATATTGGGGTGATTAAGGCCTTGGAAGAGCATCACATCCCGATTGACTACGTGGCGGGCACTTCGATTGGGGCCATAATCGCCGGTTTGTACGCCATAGGCTATACTCCGGATGAGATGATAAATATCATTCATTCTGACGATTTTAACGCTTGGTATCGGGGCTTGGACGAACACGGCTACGCCACTTATATTTACCGTCGGGAGCCTACCCCCGACATGTTTAGTTTTTCCTTTGGCCGGAGCGACCGGAGAGAAGACAGAGGGCTTAAATTAGCCCTGCCCGTCAGCTTGGTATCTCCCTATCAGATGGACCTTGCCATAGTACAGCTCTTTGCGCAGGCAAGCGCCCGTTCGGGCTATGATTTTGACCGGCTGATGGTGCCTTTTCGTTGTGTATCGGCCGATATTGTTCGCAAAAAGCCCTATGTTGCGCGTTCCGGAGACTTGGGTTCGGCCATTCGGGCCTCCATGACCTTCCCACTTGTTTTTAAGCCGATTATGATTGATTCTGTCTTGTTGCTCGACGGAGGCGTCTACAATAACTTCCCTTGGGACATTATGGAGCAGGATTTTGGGCCGGATGTGATTATTGGCGCTCCATGCGTCAGCAACGCCCCCATACCCGATGAAGACGATGTGGTATTGCAAATAAGAAACTTGGTAACTTTTGAATCCGACTATCACATTCCTCCGGAAAAAGGAGTGCTGATTGATGCGGACTATACCATGTACGGCTTTATGGATTTTCACAAAGCGGATGAAATTATCGCCGAAGGATATGAGGCTGCGTTGGCCCACATGGAAGAACTCAAGCAAAGGATTAGCCGTCGAACCGCTCCCGAAGAACTCTCCCACAAACGCGCTGCGTTCAGAGCAGGTTATTTGCCATTGATATTCAAAGATGTACATGTAGATGGGTCGATAAGCCGAAAACAGCAACATTTTATTGACCGCACCATCCGCCAGAACCGAAACCAGTCTTTTGATTTTGAACAATTAAAGCACGGATACTACCGCGTCTTGGCCACCCGTCAGGTCAATACCTTTTATCCCAAAGCCTTAATGCGTCCCGACTCTCTGTTTGACGTGTACATAAAAGCCACAAACGCAGCTCCGTTACGTATTTCCATAGGCGGAAACATCTCCTCATCTTCGCTCAATCAAGGATATGTAGGATTGGAATACAGGATTTTGGAGGCCACTTTGGCCAAAACGGCCTTGGATATTTGGGCAGGGAGGTTGTACAGTGGCCTTAGCCTCTATTGGCGTCAAGACTTAGGCGTGCGGCCGCTGTTTTTTTACGAAATCAGCCTTACCGGTCATCGTTTTGACTATTTCAGCGGGGCGCAGGAACTTTTTTATTCCGATAATCATCCCAACAACATGCAGGAAACAGAGGTGTTTGCCACGGTCAGCGGAGGGACTCCGCTCTCGTTTCACAGAAGCTACGTGATGAAGTTAGGGGCCGACATGGGCGCAAACTTATTCACCTATTTTTCCGGAACTGATTTTAACTCAGACGACATCCCCGACAGGGCCACTTTGAGGTATATATCTCCTTTTTTGGCCATCAACAGAAATACATTGAACTACAAGCAATATCCCACACAGGGAAACAATCAGCTTCTCAATTTTCGTTTGGTATCCGGACGGGAAACCCATATGCCCGGCACCCGCTCGCTCAGAGAGGGACGGACCAGCAACAAGCCTCGGTCTATGCTTACTGCCCGCTTTTTTGACGAAAGGTACTACCGGATTTCGGACCATTTTTCGTTAGGCGTATTGGCCGATGTAGCCATGGGCGGCGGCTCCTTTATGTCGGACTACATTTCTACCGTCATGGCCCAGCCCGCTTTCCAGCCCACGCCCCACAGCAAAACCCTCATGTTAGACCAATACAGGGCCGAGAGCTATTTGGGAGGCGGATTGATGCCGGTATTGAGGTTTAACCAAAGCCTTTCCCTGCATCTGTCCGGATTCTATTTCCTGCCCTATAAAAAGACGATACAGGACGATTTGGGAAATCTCTCTTACGCTCAAGCGTTCTCCCTCCACAGTTGGATGGCCGCCGCCGCTTTGGTATGGCAATCCCCCTTAGGGCCGGTAAGCGTATCCACCAACTATTACGACAGGGAAACCAACAAACTCTATACCCAGTTAAACATTGGATATCTGATTTTTAAACGAAAAGCATTATCGCGATGAATCATCCGATTAAACGGTTAGCCGGAGAGACCGCCATATACGGACTCAGCACCGTCTTGGCCAGAGCGCTCAACTTCCTCTTTGTCCCGCTCTACACCCGGATGCTCTCTACCGCTAACTACGGAACTGTCACCGAGTTTATGGCTTATATAGCCATTTTGCAGGTAGTGCTGTCTATGGGTTTGGAGACCGGCTGTTTTAGGTTCGCCAACAAGCACGACCAACCCAAGCAGGTATTCTCCTCGGCGCTAAGCGCTGTTTTGGTCGCCTCGCTGCTGTTTTGGGGCGTCTGTATTCTTTTTGCCCATCCTGTGGCATCGGGATTGGGCTATTTGGGATACGAAAAGTGCATCATTTGGTTGGGCGGCATTTTGGCCATTGATAACTTTACCTCAATTCTGTTTGCCCGCCTGCGGTTTGAGCATAAAGCGTTAAAATTTGCCGTTTTCAAGACCATCAAGATTGCAGGAGAATTGACCTTCAATTTATTGCTGTTTTTGGCGCTCCCCGCCTACTTACAGTCTCATCCCGACTCGTTGATACTTAGGTGGGTACCGCCTGTTCCCGATTTTAGCTATGTACTCTTTGCCATTTTTCTGAGTTGTGTATTGTCGTTGCTGCTGTTTATTCCCCAATTATGCAAAAAAGGCGTTTTTCGATTTTATCCGGCGCTTTGGAAGAAGATGATGTACTACGCGATTCCCTTGATGCTGGCGGGGCTGCCCGGCATTTTAAACGACTTTAGCGACCGGATTCTATTCCGCTTTTTGATTCCTGCCTCACAGGTATGGCGCTCTGAATTGGGCGTTTTTCAAGCCGGAGTTAAATTGGCGGTATTGATGACGCTGTTTATTCAGATGTTTCGCTACGCCGCAGAGCCTTTCTTTTTTGCCCATGCCAAAGAGAAACAAAGCAGGGAACTTTATGCAAAAGTGTTCAATTACTTCACCGCCTTTGCCGTACTCGTCTTCTTGGGCGTACTGCTCTATGCAGATGTGATTGGATTGATTCTTGGACGCGACTTTAGAGCAGGCATATCGGTATTGCCCATTATGCTGTTTGCTCATTTGTTACTGGGCATGAGTTTCAACGTATCTATTTGGTACAAACTCACCGAAAAAACTTCGATGGCCCTCTATATCACCTGTTCCGGATTATTAGTTACGCTTGTAGTGAACCTCTTGTTCATGCCCCGCTTTGGCTATATGGCGGCTGCTTGGGCGCACCTCCTCAGCTATGCCGTTATTTTGGGCTTGAACATCCTGCTGGGGCAAAAACACTATCCGGTACCCTACCGGTGGAAGCGCGTAGGGCTTTATCTTGGAGTCGGGTTGGCGATTTGGGCGATTAGCCTCCTCCTCCCCGCTCTGCCTCTACCGGTAAAATTAATCATCCATACCCTGTTTATATTGGGCTATCTGGCCTTTGTTTGGCGGATAGAAGGGGCGACCCTAAGAAAATAACTATGCAATTTCCAACTTTTGTTTTAGATTTGCATGGTTAATTTCTCAGAAATATGGCTGATTTTATAAACAGGATTATAGAAGCACAAGTTGTTGAGTCGCTAAAACACAATTATGTTACGGCGATTTTGGGGCCTCGTCAGTGCGGAAAATCAACCTTGGCAAGGCAAATTGCAAAGAATTTTCCGGATTCCATCTTTATTGACCTCGAAAGAAATTCTGACTTGGCTCGATTAGAGGATGCCGAATGGTTTCTCTCTTTGCAAAGAGGCAAATTGATTTGTATAGACGAAATCCAGCGAAAACCCGACCTTTTTCCCCTGCTCCGCAGCCTTACCGATGAATGGGACTATAACGGAGCTTTTTTGGTACTCGGTTCGGCTTCACGCGATTTGATAAAACAAAGCTCCGAAACCCTTGCCGGCCGCATATCTTACCATACCCTAACACCGTTCTTGTGGAGCGAAGTGGAGTCCATTACAGATATGGAAAAATATTACGCGCAGGGCGGCTTCCCCCGAAGTTTGTTGACGCCGGCGCCGAGCGTCTCTTTTCGTTGGCGCGAAAACTTCATCTCCACATTCCTCGAAAGAGACCTGATGCAGTGGGCGGGATTTTCGCCTCCAACCATGCGTAAACTGTGGCAGATGCTGGCCCATACCCATGGAGAAACAACAAACCTTTCGATGTTTGCCAAGTCGCTTGGGGTAAGCGATACCACCGTCAAAAATTACATTGACCTGCTGCAGGAGACCTTTATGGTGGTGTCGCTGCCTCCCTACATATCCAACTTGGGCAAACGCCTTGTCCGTTCTCCCAAGATATATATAGCCGATTCCGGCATCACCGCCGCACTTTTGGGTTTGAGGGATTTTACGCGGATTGCCGGACATCCTGTTTCGGGTTCCTTATGGGAGCAGATGGTGTTGACCAACCTCAAAGGAGCATTTGAGGAGGCTGAATTTTTCTTCTACCGTACAGCGGGAGGAGCAGAGATGGATATAGTGATGAAATATTATGATAAAGTGATAGCGATAGAATGTAAATCAACATATTCGCCATCGTTATCTAAAGGGAATCATCATGCAATAGAGGATATTAATCCTATAATGACCTTTATAGCGGCTCCGGTTGCATCAGGATGGCCGCTTAAACCAAAGATAGAAGTTGTTTCGCTTACTGAACTGATAATAAAAATAAAAGAAATCATAACATAAACTATAATTATATGAACATTCGTATTGTAAACACTTCTCCCTATCCGCTTCCCCGTTATGCCACGCCGGCAGCGGCGGGCATGGATTTGTACGCCCATATACCCGAGTCGCTTGTTTTGCAGCCGCTGCAACGCAGCTTGGTGCCTACCGGTCTGTTTATTGAATTACCCGTGGGCTTTGAAGCCCAGATTCGTCCCCGCAGTGGCTTGGCCGCCAAATATGGAGTAGGGGTAGTCAATAGTCCGGGTACCATAGATGCCGATTACAGGGGCGAAATCAAAGTGGTCTTAGTCAACTTATCCGATACGCCTTTTACGCTCAATCCGGGAGAACGCATTGCCCAAATGGTGGTGGCGGCCCATGCGCGGATAGCTTGGCAAGAGGTAGCGCAATTAAACGAGACGGAACGGGGCGCGGGAGGATTTGGTTCAACAGGTAAATAACATCACAATGAAAGATTTATATAAACTATTTACGACCCATCCCTCGGTCTCTACCGACAGCCGAGAGATTCGTTCCGGCGATTTGTTTTTTGCCCTTAGGGGAGATAGCTTTGACGGCAACGCTTATGCAGAAAAAGCGCTTGAGTCGGGAGCAGCCTATGCGATCATAGACAGTGCAGAACTTTATGCGTCATCTGCTTTTGGTCATCGAGCCGGAGGGCAGGCCCGACTGATTTTGGTGCCCGACGCTTTGGAAGCCCTGCAACAATTGGCAAAGCGTCATCGTACAGAGTTGAGGACTCCGGTAGTGGCATTAACGGGAACCAACGGAAAAACCACTACCAAAGAGCTGATTGCAGCTGTATTGGCCACCAAATTTAACATTTGCGCCACGCAGGGTAATTTGAACAATCATATTGGCGTCCCCTTGACCCTGTTGCGTATGGATAAAACCACCGAGGTGGCGGTAGTGGAGATGGGCGCCAACCACCTTGGGGAGATTGCCCGATTAGCCGCCATTGCCCAACCCGATTATGGATTGATTACCAATGTGGGTAAAGCGCATTTAGAGGGATTTGGCTCTTTAGAGGGCGTAATGCAAACCAAAGGGGAACTGTACGAGGCTGCCCAAACGCTTTTTGTCAACGCCGATAATCCCTTGCTGTGCGGCATGGTAAAACAACGGGGAGGGCAAAAAGAGAAACATTGGTACGGATTGCATTACCAAAAAGCGTCGCTTCTTCCGGTAAGTGGGCAACATCCGTTCCTGCGGCTCCACGTTCCGGATTATCCGCCCATAGAGACGCAATTGATTGGCGACTATAATGCAGATAACGTGTTGGCGGCCTTAGCTGTGGGCGCCTGCTTAGGCGTCAATCCCCTTTTGGCGGCGGCGGCGGTAAAGCAATACAAACCTTCCAACAACCGCTCCCAATGGATGCAGACGGCGCAAAACGCGCTGATTATAGACGCCTACAACGCCAACCCCACCAGTATGGCGGCGGCTTTGGATAACTTTGAACAACTTCCCGTGCAGGGCAAGGCCGTGATACTTGGGGATATGCTTGAGCTTGGAGTTGATTCGGAGCGGGAACACTTGGCCTTGGTGCGGAGGCTTGTGCAGCTTTATGAGGAGGCTAAAATAGAACGGATTTTTTTGGTAGGGCCTAGATTAGAGGCGGCGACTCGGGTAGTATCCGCAGGGGAAACAGCCTGTACCTGCTTTAAAGACGTGGGCGCCTTGAGGACTCAGCTTGCGGAGCAGCCCCTGTCCGGCGCCATCATCCTCATCAAAGGCTCGCGGGGGATACGCTTGGAGAAGGCGCTGGAATTATTGTAAAGGAAAGGTCGATATTTTCTTGGCATCCGAAAGAAACTTTATCTATCTTTGTGCTTTCTAATCAAATCATAAAAAATGACAAGTGAAGAAAAGGTAAGGTATTGGATGGAATTGTCGGACGAGGATATTCGTGTGGCAAAAGGATTATTGAAGTTGGAGCATTTTCTATATGTTGCTTTTATGTGCCATCAATGTATAGAGAAAATCTTCAAAGCTGCCTACGAATATCGTATAAATGATACGCCTCCGTTTGTTCATGATTTGATGTTGATAGCCGACAGAGCGGGAATTTTAGATTTGTTTGACGACTTACAAATGGATTTCATTGAACAATTAAGCCCTTTAAACATTAAAGCGCGTTACCCCGGCTACAGAAAAGAATTGGCAAAAGAAATGACAAAATCCGTTTGTGAAGACCTGATTAATAAAACACAAGAATTACAACAATGGACGAAAGAGAACATATTATCGATAAAGTAAGATTGTACAAAGAATTGGTAACGGAACATTTTCCTGTGCCGATTGAACAATTTTGGCTTTTTGGTTCCTATGCAAAAAATAACGCACATAAAGACAGTGATATAGATGTAGCCCTTGTGGTCAATCATTTGGATAAAGATTACAGTGTGTTAAAAACAGAACCTGTCTTATGGCGCCTCAAACGACAAGTTGATTTACGTATTGAACCACATGTAATAGCCAGAGATACAGACTATTCAGGAATCCTTGAAGAGATACGGCATACAGGCATACAAATTTGGTAGGATTCAAATGGGCAACGTGGGCGCCATCATCCTCATCAAAGGCTCGCGGGGGATACGCTTGGAGCAGGCGCTGGAATTATTGTAAAGGAAAGGTCAGCCGGTCAAAAGTGAGTTTTTTCCCGTGGAGGAAAAAGTTCCATACAATGCTTTTATGCCAAATGTGGCCGACTGTTTTCACGGTTTGGGGCGGGAAGCGCTTGCGTCCTTTCCAAAAATGGCGATGCGCTTTACATACAGCGAAAAAGAGGGCGGGTTTGCCTTGAATCAGATAGATAAAGGCAGATAGAGAGTCCATCAAAATCCTTGAAGTCAGTGTAAAAAGTCGTCTCTCTTTGGGCAGGTTCTTGTAGAGCATCCAAAGGTTATTGCGGTAGTTGAGGTAGAGCTTGCGGGGGGAGTCGTTGGGAAGGGCGCCGCCGCCTACATGAAATACCAGCGATTGCGGAACCACCCATACCTGATGCCCCTTTAATTTGGCGCGCCAGCAGAGGTCAATTTCCTCCATATGGGCAAAAAATCGCTCGTCAAAGCCGCCCAGCTCATGAAAAAGTCGGGAGCGAATCATCAAGCAGGCGCCGCTGGCCCAAAAAACCTCTACGGGTGTATCGTATTGACCCAAGTCCTGTTCTACATGGGAAAGAATCCTGCCGCGGCAAAAAGGATAACCCAAACGGTCTATGAATCCGCCGCAAGCCCCTGCGTATTCAAAATGGTCGAGTTGAGACAGGGAGCGGATTTTGGGCATACACGCGCCCGCTTGCGGATGGGACTCCATGAAAGAGGTAAGCGGAGGCAGCCAATGGGGGGCTACCTGTATGTCCGAATTGAGAAGGACATAATACTTGGCCTCGACTTGCTGTAAGGCGCGGTTGTATCCCCCTGTGTATCCAAAGTTTTGCTCAAAAAGAATCAACCGGAGCCGAGGATGCTGCGTCCGCAAAAAATCCACCGATTCATCAGTCGAACCATTGTCGGCGATAATGACTTCCGTTTGGGAGGCGGATGTAATGCTATCTAACAGTGGAGGCAAAAAGGCCTCCAAAAAGGCCTTTCCGTTCCAATTGAGGATAATTATGGCGGTATGCACGGGGATTGCTTGCTTTGTTACGGTTTCTAATGGACAAAGGTAGAATAAAAATTTTGAAAAAAAGTTAAATTCATCGGCAAATTGCGCTAACTTTGTGGATATGAAAAAATGCGTATGCTATCTACTGATGGGCTTGCTCTACCCTGTGAGCCTGCTGCCGTTGAGGGTGCATTATTTTTTTTCCGATATTTTCTTCTTTTTTGTGTATCACGTATTTGGATATCGGAAGTCTACGGTCTACATTAACCTGTCCCGTTCTTTCCCCGACTTGAAATATGGGGAAATCAAAGCGCTGGCCCGCAAGTTCTACCGTCATCTTGCCGACTTGACTGCCGAAACGCTCTGGTATGTGGCGGCGACTCCTTCTCAATTAGCAAAAAGGGTTTGTTTGGAACAGGCAGAGGTGTTAAGGGCGCATTATGGTCAATCTCGGAGCGTATTGCTGTTGGGCGGCCATATGGGGAATTGGGAATACTTTTTAGTTACCTCTGTGTATGCCGACATGGGATGGGGGGGCTATCCCAAAGAAAAAATGGCCGTAGTGTATAAGGCTTTGGAAAACCCTGTAATGGATAGGTTCTTCCTTTGGGTGCGGCAAAAGCATCGGTTTGGAGGCGTGGTGGAGTCCAACCGGATTGCCCGTTTTATGGCCCGGCATCGTCGGGAGCCGTGGGTCTACGCAATGGTGGCCGACCAATCTCCCCTTCCGGGAGCGCGTTATTGCATCAATTTTCTGAATCAAAATACCCTAATGATGAATGGTCCGGAGCAATTGGCGCGGAGCATGAATTGTGCGGTGGGTTACTATAAGATGATTAAAGAAAAGCGGGGCCTCTACCGGATTACGGTGCAACACATCTGCAACCATCCCGACGAACTTCCCTTGGGCGGGATAACGGAAAGCTATGCAAAACTCCTTGAGGCAAATATTTACGAACAACCGGAAATTTGGCTTTGGAGTCATAAGCGATGGAAAAGGGACGTAAAAAAGGAAATGAAAAAATAAATGATTATATTTGCGATATGAAGACTAAAAGAATAACCGGCCTAACCTTGGCGTTTGGCCTTCTGATTACGGGGAATACGGTTTTTGCACAGGAAGTCAAATCCGGAGATGCTATCCCCGATGGGGCAGTGGTTTATGCCCTGCCCATGACCACCTTACACATACAGGTAGAAGCGGAACGGGAGGTTTTTACCGCCGGACCTTATGCCAAATTTGCCAGAACGTATTTAGGCCTTGATGCCCGTCAAGAAGACCAAGTACAGTACCGGATTACCCAGTTGCAGGTTCGTCCCTATTTGGAAGCCGACCCCGCCCACAGCTTTATGGTAAACCTTACGGGCCTCAGAAATGCCGTGGCCAATTTCTCCCAATTTCATGCTCAAGGACTTATTGTTTTGTCGGATAGTCATTTGGGAAGGGAAGAAAAATCCCGCTTTGGCGTTCAAGCCAGAACGGTGTTTACCGACAAAGGCATGTCGTCGAATTTGACCCAAGAGCAAATCACCCTGTACCGAGCCGAGCAAAGCGCTTCGGGCATTAATCGGGTGGCCGTTCCCCAAAGTCAGACGGTAGAAAAAAGTGTGGAAAGGAGGGCAGAAGAAGCTGCCGAGTTGATTTTTAAACTTCGGACCAAGCGGGTAGAAATTATTACCGGAGATACGGACGCCACTTTTAGCGGGGCTGCCTTAGGCGATGCGGTAAAAGAAATGGCGCGTTTGGAGGAGGAGTATTTGAGCCTCTTTTTGGGTAAGTCGGCATATAGCACCCAAACCATGCAGTTTGAAGTGCTGCCCTCTGCGACTCAAGCCAGACAAACCTATATTGCCTTTAGGCTTTCCGACACCGAAGGCCTAATGCCCGCTTCCAATTTGAGCGGTCGGCCCATTGTGCTGGAACTTAAGGCCGATACCGGTCAGCCTCAGCCCTCTGTTCCGCCGGATGCCGGTAAAAGCGCCGTTAAGCTGTTTTACCGCAAACCCGTTGCCATGCAACTTTTATTGAGCGATGGACAGGAACTGTTGGCCCAATCCCGCGTGTTGATTTACCAGTTGGGACAGATACTTAGCTTCCCCCTTAATGTTTCGACCGGTAGATAAGTGAGAATAATCTATTAACCTTTAAATATTTATCAAAAATGACGATTGCCGATTTAAATCCCAAGCGTGTGTGGAAACATTTTTACACACTTACGCAAATCCCGAGACCTTCCGGACATGAAGAAAAAATAAAAGCCTTCATGAAAAAGTTTGGAGAGGACTTGGGGCTTGAAACTATTGTAGATGAAGCCGGAAATGTAATCATTCGCAAGCCCGCTACTCCGGGCATGGAAGGTTGCGCCGGTATTATCTTGCAGAGCCATTTAGACATGGTGCCCCAAAAAAACAACGACAAAGTACATGATTTTGAAAAAGATCCCATTGAGCCCCGAATCGTAGGCGAGTGGGTGTATGCCACCGGCACTACCTTAGGCGCAGACAACGGGCTGGGCATAGCCGCCACCATGGCGGTTTTGGAAGCGAACGACTTGGCACACGGGCCGGTTGAGGGACTTTTTACTGCCGAAGAAGAAACCGGAATGACGGGCGCCCGCGCGCTCAAAGGCGGTTTGCTCAAAGGCGATATTTTAGTTAACCTCGATTCCGAAGACGAGGGAGAACTGTATGTGGGCTGTGCCGGAGGATTGGACGGCTCCTTTGAATTTAGCTATACCCAAGAGGCCGTTCCCGGGAATATGGCGCCCTACAGTTTGAATATAACGGGACTCAAAGGCGGCCACTCCGGATTGGAAATTCATCTCTATAGGGGCAATGCCAACAAGGTGATAACGCGCTTGTTGTTGCCGCTGCTGACCAAATATGGCGTGCGTGTGGCTTCAATAACCGGCGGTAGCTTGCGCAATGCCATTCCGCGTGAAGCCTTTGCCAAGATTTTGATTCCCAAAGAACAAATCAAAGCAGTAGAGGCTGAGGTCAAAGCCATTACTGCTGTTGCCAAGGCCGAACTGTCCATAGCCGACCCCGACCTGCAGGTGGCGTTGGTAGCCGACTCCGATGTACCGCCCTTTGTGATTGACGCGCCGACTGCTTTGGCCGCCGTGCGTGCAGTATTTGCAGCCTTTAACGGGGTTTACCGCATGAGCGACAGCATGCCCGGTTTGGTAGAGACCTCCAGCAACTTGGGGATTGTAGCATCAAAAGAAGGAAAAATCGCAATAATATGCCTCATACGCAGTTCTGTAGATAGCGCCAAAGATGAATTGGCGCAGGTGTTGGGCGCTACCTTTGAACTGGCCGGCGCCAGCGTGGAGTTTGCCGGTGGTTATGCCGGTTGGAAGCCCAATATGGATTCGCCCATCCTTAAAGAGATGAAGAAAGTATACAAAAATCTTTACGGAGTGGAGCCCGAAGTAAAAGCCATTCATGCCGGATTAGAATGTGGCATCTTGGGCGGGAATTATCCCCACTGGGATATGATTTCCTGCGGCCCGACCCTGCGTTCTCCCCACTCTCCCGACGAACGGGCCTTGATTCCGACCGTGGAAAAATGGTGGAATTTCTTGGTGGAAGTGCTGAAAAATGCCCCCAAGCGATAAAAAAAGGAGGCTGTCCAATACGGGCGGCCTTTTTTGCATTAATGTATTTATTTGTATATGTGTTTGTTGACTGCGTTAGCTCTTGACTTCGTCGCGGATTCGGCTTTTCAAATCCATCCTGCCATGTAGAATTCTTATGACTTCAATTTCATCACAAGCGATTATCTTGTAAAATATGATGTGTTTGTTGGCTGTAAGCCCATACAGTCCTTTTGCTATTTCCTCATAACTCCTGCCGGAAGCGGGATGGTCGGCAACATGCTGGCAAAAACTTATCAGCATTTCATAATACACATCCGCCTGCCTTTCCGACCAAGTTTCTACCGTATAGTTCCAAATGTCCGCTAAATCTTTTATGGCCTTATTGGTAATACAATATTTAGCCATTTTGCCGCTTTGCCTTTAAAGATTCCAAATGCGTTTTGGGGTTGAAGTCGGTTGCGACTCCGCTTTCCAGTCCCTCTTGAATGGCGCTTTTTAAAACAGCGTACCGACTTTCTTCTTCTTCCAACAACCTTAATCCTGCACGGATTACTTCACTCGCATTTTTATACCGCCCTCGAGAAATCGTACTTTCTACAAAATGTTCAAAGTAGTTTCCAAGGGCTACAGACGTGTTTGTGTTCATGGTTTTGATATTTTTCGCAAATATACCAATAATTGGTAAAACAACAAAATTTTCAGGGCTCACCGGCAAAACCCTGTGTTTGGATATGAGATTGTATCTTTGCCGGAAAAACGATGGCAAAGGAAGAATTAGTATTAGAGTTTTTGCGTTATGTACTTCCAACGGAGATAGTTGATT
>Ga0131853_10016457_pt1 | contig 13494 bp, 3 predicted proteins | sample TergutLab28metaG_FD_92764 | JGI IMG/M metagenome (GOLD analysis project Ga0131853, IMG submission 92764) | Labiotermes labralis P1 segment gut microbial communities from Petit-Saut dam, French Guiana - Lab288 P1 (version 2) (version 2) | ecosystem: Host-associated > Arthropoda: Insects >... | reverse complement strand
TTGTGAGTACGTTAATGAACCTTCGGGTTCCATGAAATGCGGGGAATTTCTTGACTAGCTGCAAACCAGTTAGCTTCTCAAGAAGGACTCTGCACCATGGAGTAAGTAAGTAAGTAATTAACAAGAAAATATTGAGAACGTACATTCAAGGTGATAGATATAGATAGACATATTTGTTAACTGTAATTGGATTGACACCCGGTGCAGAAGTACAGTACACATTTACACACAAACAATACCTAGAAAAACACAATTAATTTTGGAAGAGTGCGGGCCGTGCCCCTTCTTTACGAGTTATACCCTGGCATTTGGCTTACAACTGAGGAAAAAGCACGGAAAAACGTCAGTCAGGGTAGCTCTGTTAGGAAATCAGTTGAAATATTATAATCTCCGGTACGAAGACCTGAACTATGAAATCACATTCCCAATGAAAGTGCTCCGTCACGTAGACAATGAAAGACTTCTTCCATCCAAAGAGGAAGTACCAAACAACAGCACCAACAACAACAGCAAGTCACAACCATACATTGTAGCTAGTCTCACATCTCTACCGCAAAAACATTTATCGCTTTACGAGTCGTGGCTACCATGGTAATGAAAACGCTTCAGAACCTTCGGACATTTCTTATTATATTCGTGGCAGGAAACACAAAAGAGAAGAGAGCGGGTATCCTCAAGTTCTTACAGCCTACGCACACGTCTGGTTGTACTTGGTCTCTCAGATTCAGTGACGAACATGGATTGAAGGAGTTCGAGAAGAGGGTGCTGAGAAAGGGGAGGAAGAAAAGTCGAAGGATGGACAAAATTAGAGAATGTGTAGCTTCATGGTTTGCGCTACTCACCAAGCATTATCAACGTGATTAAATCAAGGGGGTGAGTGGGGAGTAGGTGAGAGGGGCAGGTAGTGTGGAACGTATGGAAAGAGGACAAATGCGTATTTTTTTTGTTGGGAGAATATGAAGGAAAGAGATCATTAAAAATACCAAGTTTCAGATGATATGACATGATAACGTGCACGATGCGAGGGCTAGGACTGGGTTGATCTGGCTCAGGATACGGACAGTTGACGGGCTCTTGTAAACGCAGTAATGAACCTTCCGTTCCATAAAATGAGGGGATTTATAGACTATCTGAGATACTGTCAGCTTCTCAAGAAGGAATCTATTCCATGGTGTTCTTTAGCATACATAATATTTTATTAAGCCACTACAGACGTTCGACTAAAGATATTATACTGATTTTTCTTATTAATGTTTAAAACATTGTCACTTCATACCAGACAGACAAATTTCAAGTTTACACGTCTGGCGTTCACAATCTTCCGGGCCCTGGAACGACAGAAGTGTTTTAGACTGCAAATTACTATTGTATAACGCCCATTCTGTGTGTGCAGACATCGTATGTTGGTCCGAATGGCCCAGTAAGGACTTGGACAAACAGATTGTCTCTAAACTGTGACACAAGAGGCGAACTTGATTAGGCCTAACAGACAGGGAGGGAGGGAGGGAAAGAGTTAGAGAGAGGGAGAGAGAGGGGGGAGAAAGAGGAACGCAAGAACCCAAGAGCAAAATGTAAATAAATAAAAAAGTAAGAATGAAGAAACTTGAGGCAAACGACGTTAAGAAGTCCTGAAAGACGGCTCTGCACAAGCACGCCAGCACGCTATCAATCTCTGTCGCCAGTAGTCTCCGTCTCTTCCACCTGTCAGCTTCTCAAGCGTGGCGCTAGTGACCCGCTTCAGCGCCACCGAATCAATGCGCCACTCATCAACGTGCACGTTCTGTAGGTACAGCACAATGGCGGACTGGTCACATCTGAAGAGAGACGGGTACATATCTTGCGGTAAACAATGCGGAAGGATACATGAGCCATCCGCAGACATCATAAGTTCTCACAGGTGCATCTGTTCACAGTTCAAGAACAGTACGCGCCAAATTCAGCAACTTGGCCAACACGGTGATACCGGAGGGTTTCTTAGTGTTGCAGGAATAATATGACTGCATTCTGAGAGGTGATTATATACAAATTTTGATGTTTTGCTGACCGTGCATCTCAGTATAATCTTAGTAACCGACCAACATAATGCACAAATACTTGTTTTATAGTAATTTTATTATATCCCTCTACATGTTTCGAGCACTATTTTGCTTATCATCAGGAGGTCAAAATTGTATTATACAGCATCTGGTATCGTCACACTCTGTAGGTGGCCGTCCGGTGGATCATCAGGAGGTCAAAATTGTATTATACAGCATCTGGTATCGTCACACTTTGTAGGTGGCCGTCCGGTCCACCGGACGGCCACCTACAGAGTGTGACGATGTCAGATGCTGTATAATACAATTTTGACCTCCTGATGATGAGCACAATAGTGTTCGAAACATGTAGAGGAATATAATAAACTTATTATAAAACAAGAATTTGTGCAATAATTTGGTCAGTTACTAAGATTATATACAGATGTTTCTCAGGAGCCTGCTGCCTTCTCAACCAGACGGAGGTAGCAAGCTGCTGCCAAACATTGGAACTATCTACCAATAAATACGTCATAACAACCTACGAAACCTTCTTCTTCAGGCCTATTTCGTCTACGGCCACGTACATGAAACTTTAAAAACTTGATGCAAATTGTAGTAGGCTGAGACTCCCAGATTTTAAGACTGTTGGCACATGCAGGTAGTAAGGTTGTCAGCGTAACGCACCAGCCGCCTTAACCCCCCAGAAAATGTTGCTGTTTCTCATTTCTGTCAGAAGGTGAGTCGATCCCAAGGCCATAGTGCGGCCAGAAGGATTGTCAATGAAGAGTTCCAATGACACCATGGAGAATCGTAATCTTGACCCCTGTCATTCGCTAAGCTGTAGCGTTGGTACTGAAACAGTACGACGATTTAGCATGGGTGAGAGGGGCAAATCGAACTGCTTGGAGAGACATCCGTCTCAGTGACACATTGTCAACGACAAATCCAAAATAGACTAGCGAGGGATATTTGACGTTTTACGTAATTTGCGGTTATAAACAATGACAAAATTATAGTATTACAAATTTAAAACTTGCTGAATTATTGTTGCTTCATTTTGCACGGCGTGAAATGAACGGACACGCGGAAGGCATGTCTGAACATCCACCTTCCCAAAAATTGTAACCTCCAAATTAATTAAAAGATTTATATGATTTTTGACACTGGTCATTCTACAAAATAATTTGTCAGAATAATATTGTTGTATGTCGTTACTCCCTTACTTTATTCGAAAATCAAAATATCTTCTTTAACCTCACGAGACAGCCGTAAAAAAATGCGTCGTAGATCTATGTAAAATAAGATTCTGACGTTCAGGTGAACGTGCGTCGTGAAAAACTCTTACAATAAAACCAACAAGATGCACTGATTTCTCAAATTTATTTTTTGGAATAAAACTCTACATGTTTCGGGCAGTTCCTCTGTCCACCATCAAGAGTTTTTCACTGTACACGGAACCAGTTCGGTCCTGATCCTGCTCGCAAGCTGTCAGCAAACCTGTATGACATATACCTATTGCTGTGTGTACAGTGAAAAACTCCTGATGATGGACAGAGGAACTGTCCGAAACATGGAGAGTTTTATTCCAAAAATAAGTTTGAGAAATTAGTGCATCTAGTTGGTTTTATTATAAGAGAATAAAATAAGATGTCGTTATTATTTATTTTTTATTTTGTGCAATGACCAACCAATGCACAATTAATTGACAAATTATTATATTGCTTCAACATGTTTCGACACTATTGTGTCATCCTCAGGGAGCTCGTAGTTACTACCTTGCTAAGTTACACAAGTATGCCAGTGCAGTTGTTGGTAATGTAATTTAAAATACCATATATGTTTTATGCTGTTGAAATCGCAATGTTTAAAATATTTTAAAATATTAAAATTGTCCTGTTTATAATAAAACGGTTAAAATGTTAAAAATAATAACATGCCGTTAGTTCGAACAGACTCCTCTTGGTATAAACATCACTGAAATATGGGAAAAAAATTAATGTATTTTCCAAGTAACGCATGTAGGTTCCATGAGCTGCACAACAACAGATCTGTGTCTACAATAAATAAGCAGTGACACTTAGGAGGTTCGCAAACCCAGGTGCAAGTGCAAAACACTGATTTTGTTACATTCCATTCCGACATTTGCTGAACATTTTGATTCTTTTACGTTGTACTATAACCATCAGTGTTATAAATTGTTTTCCGTAAAGATGAGCTAACGCGTCTTTGTGTTTCGGTTTACGCAACAATGAAAATTATTTACAGCTTATAAAAGCTTAAATAAACTTTACGTAGTAGCAATATTTGTGGTTCGCGGTTTACAAACGATGACTAACGCGTAATAGAGAAGTGTCTGATCACGCTTGGCGTGCCAGCGCAGCTATAACCTGTTAGATACGTTCGTTACAAAATAGTCTTTTTATGTGCATACTGGCCGGAGTTTGATATCGCTTGGCACCCCACTAAATAAGACATAAATATTTGAAAAGCATGTATTTTAAGAACTTCAAGGAGAAAGTAGAAACGCAAGTAATTGTTAGCTATATCTGTAGGTACGTTAGAATCTGACAATTTGGTGTTTCAATTATTATCGTCATCACCAAAATCCTAAACATTCGGGCCATATGGTGCTTTATGGCACATCAGTTTCCCAGTTGTTGCTTAATGTTGTACGCATCCCAAAAAAAAAAATCCTAGTACTTCCAGTGAAAAGAGTTGGTGAATATTGTGTTAGAAGCATTTTACCTGTCAGCCCCCACAACAAAATAAAACATTTGTTTTGTGAAACAGCTTGTTTTCTTTGCGTAATAAGAACCAACAGAATGCACTGTTTTGCTCTCATTTTATTTCGACAATTAACCTCTATATGTCTCGGGCAGGTTCACTGCTCACCATCAGGAGGTACTTTCCTGTATGTACAGCAATTGCTGTCATGCGTTTAAGTTGGCTAGCTTCTAGCAGGATCGGAGTGGATCCATCCGATCCTGCTAGCAGCCAGCCAACATAAACGCATGACACATACCAATTGTTGTATTTACAGAAAGGTACCTCCTGATGATGAGCAGTAAACCTGCTCGAAACACGTAGAGGTTAATTGTCGAAATAAATTGAGAGTAAAATACTGCATCCTGTTGGTTCTATTGCGCACATATATCACGATGCACGGTCCACAAATTATTAAACCTTTTTTTCTGTTTCCTCCAGTGTGTCCCTCCACTGGGCTCTTTTTTTCTTCGATGAAAGTTTGCCTTCTATGGTTTGTTAATAATTAATTAACTGATTAATATGTGGCAATCCCTAGAAGGCGGGGCAATAGGAGTGTCGGACTTCCTACTTTTTACAGGTCGGTAAACAGAACTAAAGATTTAAAGGGTTTCGAAGGCTAAAACTGCCTGTCCACATTTTCCGTCAGCATTGTCTCCCTTCTGCAGCATACTCGTGCTCCAGCACAACGTCCGATATGAGGCTTATGGTGCAGTGATTAGCACATGATGCAAACACACAGCCTGCACAGCCTGGACGGAACAACACCGGCACATATATAGAGCATGAAGCAGCAATTCTAGCAAACTGCCGCTAACACAAGAAAATTTCCGAAAGCACAAGATCAAATAACTTATGGCTTGCATGAACTACCTCCATTATTCTTCCCAGTAAAAACGAAATATGAGACGACAATAATAATAATAATAATAATAATAATAATAATAATAATAATAAAGTTCACCCTAGCGCAGGCCACGAAGTTACTGAGGGGGAGCAGAAGTATATCTATACTCTTTTTTAAACTCGGTGCTAGATGGGTAGGTGGTCAACACCACGCCTCGGCCGCTTTATCCCCGGGGAAGACACCTGGCACCCACTGTACAAGAGGCTGGGAGGACCCCCGAGCCGGTCAAAAAGGGTGCGGAAAAACTCGCTCCCACCGGTGTTCGATTCCCGGTCCGTCCATCCCGTAACGAGTCGCTATACCTACTACGCTATCCAGGTCCACAATAATAATAATGGAAGCCGGGACACTGTAGTCAGTACAGTGACTAGGCTACGTGCTGGACGATCGGGACTTCGAATCCCGGCAGGGGAAAGAGATTTGTTTCTTCTCTAAAAGGTCCAGCCGTGCTGCGGAGCCCACGCAGCCTTCTATTCAATGGGTGACTGTGGCGGGGCATGAAGCTGACCACTCACGGCCATCTAGTACCGAGGTTAAGAGTGAGTGGAGCCACACCGCAGTCTTCCCATATGACTTCATGGCATGCTTAGCGACAACTGAAACTTTTACCATTGTAACAAGTAAATAACAAACTGGAAAACTACTGAGACGTATGATAATGATGATGATAATGATAATAATAATAATAAGTGTAAGTATACCGATACAACGAATGTGGAACCTGAAATGTACGATTATACCAGTAATAATTGGAGCCATTGGAATAGTAACGAGAAGCTTAAGGAAAAATTTGGAAGCTGAACCAAGAAAACGTTCGATAGATTCATTGCAAAAGGCAGCTTTACTTGGAATATCACACATAATACGGAAGTACTGCAGTGTGAAGCTTGAAGCCTGAGTGGTGGGGATCACCGCTGATTCAAGAGAAGTACTAGGAAGAGAAGGCCTGTGACAAGAGACATCCACACAATAATAATAATAATAATAATAATAATAATAATAGAAAAGATTAATAACGTATCCTGTTCTCAGCCATCTTTCAAGCATGTCACATTCTTTCATTTCATATAATTATTATACTATCCGTTCTGATACGATTTATGATAAGCATTTCTATGCAATTCTTCTTGGACTTCTTGACCCTGCCCACGAATGCATTTCAATCCTACGAGAGCTAGGCAAATCTTACCAGCAAACACGGAGTAACGAATCAGAAGACCTAAAATTTCCGCCCATTCTTAATTGAGCTAAAAATGAGTACGTATCTAATTATATTCAATTTCAAGCACTATATAATCCAATAAATCCCTTCACGCTGCATTAACACATCACTTCTGCCACTTAGATTTACTAATTCATTTTACTTCTTCCACTTAAGTAATCTTCCATATAAAAGTGTCTGTACGTCCATTACTTTAAGTATCCGCATTACTGAGTGCTTCCCCCTGTCAGGGTATGATCTGTCCTCATACTGCGGACGGATGGTCTTTGCAGATATTGTGAATACTCAGTCCTAGGCGGGCCACAATGCGTGGTGTTCCAGTTTGGTAGCTCTGTGGGGACTGGCTATTAACTATTACCGTCCAGAACATCGCTTGATATGAAACGTTACATGGGGCCTCGAATGTAGACGGATTCTCAGAAGCGACTTACGCTGAAGAAAAGAGAATTATACTGGCTCAGTATAACAGGGTGTGGCAGGCTGTTGTGAAGACGCTAATAAAACTGAGGACACATAAAGGACAATTCTTGTCTAAATGTAAGAATTATTATAAGGTTTTTGAGAATGGCTTTAAACGTTTCAACGGTTTGAATGGAGGAGTACACGGTGGGATAAGTGGGTGTGGGAGTGGGCGAGGAACTGGGACGGGTGTGTAGGTGGCGGGCGACGTAGTGAACAGTCCGCACTGTCGAGTCAGTATTCACACATTTCATCGTAACAGTCTGCAAAACACACACACAGTTCGAAATTACGTTGAAACTATAAATGAATCCGTCATATGACGACGTTAATGTAAAATGCGCCACTCCACTCTGTCTTTAATTAAGCGATTCTTCATTCAAGTTGACTGGTTAAACCATTACAGTACTGGTTATTATATCATTATTATTTTCGTATAAACATTACTGAAACAGTGGGGAAAGTGTAACACAGCTTATGAAACAAATGATTCCAAGTAATTTTAAATAAGTCTTTTATGACCACAAATTTTCTTATGGGTTTTATCATCTAACAAACTTTTGTCTAACATTGCATATCGTGAACACAAACCATAACATTTTCATGATTTCCTTGTCGTGTAAGCACAAAATCAAGTTGAATTAAATGTATCTGTGAACAATAAATCGGAAACACTGCAATGAAACGTTCTGTTAGTTGTAAATTTTCCAAGTAATGTAATAAACTGATTTCTAACGTTTTCTAAGAAGAAATTCAGCACGTGAGATATATCGATATGTCGATAATTAATACGCAGATATATCGACAGCGGATAATAACACACGTCATGAAAGAAATAATTATATTTAAGGTTGGCTCTTCAATAAGTCTTCCGTTACAATTTTTGTAAATGTTGGATTACGTGAAATTTCACGCAATTATGATATTCAGCAATCAGCAGCAACAATAAGAATAAATACAGTGTGTCCCACTCGCTACCGAACCCGGCATTTCTTTAATAATTTTACCACTAATGAGGATATTGCAACGAAATTTGAAGCGGACTACAGACACATTCCTCTTCATTTCTCATACAAAGAACGTACTCCTGTTCAAATTTCGTTGCAATATCTTCATTGGTGTTACTATTATTAAAGAAATGCCGGATTCGGTAGCGAGTGGGACACGCTGTAGAATCTTGATTATGCTGTTGGCAAAGTATTATTCCAACTGTCGCACTGCTGCAGTTTGGCGTATCAAGTAGTCCCTCATGCAATTCACTCACACTGCACAAACCAAGGACAATTATATGAAGTAGATTACCTGTTCACATTGAGGGTCTGTCAGCTGAGTGGAGTCTACATTGATGTCAAGTTGTTACCACGTCACTCATTCTAGGTAACTCATTAAGCTCATCCATCATTCCTACTCCCCACCATTCTTTCGCTCCGTCACGGTAAAAATACCCATCAGACTTTTGCTGTGTGCTTCTCATATGCACATTCAAGCAGTGCATCGCAGACCCTGAGACTTGGCAGCAACTGTAAATTAGGTGACGTGCCTCACTGTAGGTGATTCTGCTCTAGATATTTCGTACAGCACAGTTTCTTAATTCTACCATTCCATAAGTACCATACGCATAGATATATATGCGTATGTATATTTTATGTGTGTGTGTTTGTGTGTGTATGTATGTGTGTGTGTGTGTGTATGTATGTGTGTGTATGTATGTGTGTATGTATGTGTGTGTGTGTATGTGGGTGTGTGTGTGTATGTGTGTATGTATGTATGTGTGTATGTATGCATGTATGTATGTGTGTGTGTGTATGTATGTATGTATGTGTGTATATGTATGTGTGTGTATGTATGTATGTATGTATGTGTGTATGTATGTATGTGTGTATGTATGCATGTATGTATGTGTGTGTGTGTATGTGTGTATGTATGCATGTATGTATGTGTGTGTGTGTGTATGTATGTATGTATGTATGTATGTGTGTGTATGTATGTGTGTGTGTGTGTATGCATGTATGTATGTATGTATGTGTGTGTGTGTGTGTGTGTATGCATGTATGTATGTATGTATGTGTGTGTGTGTGTGTGTGTGTGTATGCATGTATGTATTAAGTGCGAGTGTAGACCTATGTTCGGTTAACTGTACAACATATATCCCTGAACATATCATCCAAGCCATGTTAACCTGTCATAAATCGTCCAATAACCTTAACAGACTACTTCCTCTATTTTCCGTTGCACATAACCCGGAAATCTTCAGTGTGATTTGTATCGAAAATGTTTAATAATAAATTTATAGATGCTGTAGCCATAAAAAAAAAATTTACCTTTTTTTTAACCTAATATTATCCCAAAATACTTTCATTTATTCTAATACTCAGAATTTGCACAGAACTCCGTGCTTTTGGGCTACGAATCTTCGATTCCATTCTACTTTTGTCGTGTCACACATTTTCCAAATCTAACTGTGGTATGTTTTCAACGAATGCACAGTGTAAAATACGTAGTCTGGTATAAATTTGAAAACTTTTTCCAAAAATATTCCGCCCCCAACTCTAGAGTGACACGTGGCAACAGATTTTTCTTAAACAATTACACACATTTGCCAAACTACAGGGGGGAACCACATTCCAGAAAAAGTAATATTCAATGTCTCGATCTTTCGCAGAGTGCCCATGTTTGTAATCTGAACACGAAGACAAAGACAGAAAGGCAGAAAGAGAGAAAGCGAGCGACAGATAAGTAAACAGCACAAATTAATTTCATTCGCTCTCCATATTTTTTATTTTTTGAAGAAATAGTCAATAAGTTATCAAGCTGTATGCACCAGTTTATAATTTAAAATTGGCCATTGAAATTAATTTGTGAATTAATGAAATAATTTTATATTATTCATGTTTCGTAACTTGAGACTTGTAATGAAATAATATCGATATATTATTCCTTGTTATGCATGTCTTATTACATGTCATAGACCAAATGCTAGAGGACTCCTACTGACTTGGAAGTGTTGAAGAGACAGAATATTCTCATATTCCCATGTTTCCTTGACTGACAAAATTAATTATATGATGCTGGCCTATAATTATGTATATTTATGTATTCCGCAGGACCTTCGAATTGGTCTCAAGCCTAAAACTTCTGCTATACATCCTTGCTCCTGTTTCCAATAAATAACCAACTTAGGCCTATATGTAAGGGTATCGCCTTTGCCCGCGTGATTCTGGCGTGAAATCTGGAAGATTTCTGGCCCAATTGTCTTTTTTTTTTTTGCCTGGAAGTCTACACACACATCTGGGCTAAGGAACGGACCACCGAGACACACGGTATGGCTGCAGAAAGAAGATATGGATCATAAAACATCCCAAACGTACACGGAACACGGAGCTTAAGTGCAAGGGACTATTTATATGACAGGGCTATTAGTTTCTGGCGGAACAGAGGCTACGTCAGCGGCACACGTAATTCTCGTGTGATTTAAACTTACCATTTAACGTCCTACTACGCCTGAGATTCATTAATTTTACGTGAAAGTTTAGTTTAATATGAATGCTCTTACTGAGGTCTGGCGGAGAGGTTGGATATTTCCTTTGCTGTCCCCCAGCACATAAAATTTTAGGGTCATGCGCGAATAGACAAATAACAGATGGACCCTCAATCTCAAATGTATTTTCGGACAGTATCTTTTATTGTCCAAAAAGCGCTTCAAGTTTCAACATTTTTATAAATCCGTCATCAGACTTACGTATAAAATTTGTCTCGGTATTTAACCAACTTGATGCACAAAATTTGTTTCGCAAATAAGTTTTATTTCATGCCTCTACATGTTTCGAGCACATGTACTCGAAACATGTAGAGGCATGAAATGAAACTTACTGTGAAACAAATTTTGTGCATCAAGTTGGTTAAATACTGAAATAAATATACTGAGAAGCACGGTCAGCAAAACGTAAAAAAAAATCATGCAAAAAAGTATAAAAGAATACAAATATGCAAAAGTTATAATTAAATAGAACTTTAATTAATAATATCTTGTATTTACAGTGCTTGTTTTCTTATAGGTTATCTTTATGCCGGTGCATATTAACAGCTTTGTTGTGAAATCCCTCAACATACACCACGTTTCGTTCAATCGAAGCTACTGTCTGATAATACAGTTGTTATTGAGGTCCATCTGTCTGTCTGCACGCAGTCTTTATGCTGCCGTAGGAATATTTTATGTTCACCATTTTCCACGTTGTTTAGAAAGCCGAAATTATAGTGGGGAGAACATATCTATTCTTCATACATTTCAACTGCAAACCAATCAGACATAAACCATTAAAGCACAGGCTGTAACGAACATGTGCCATCTGTTGTAACATTGAATAGAACCTTTCTGTACCCTCAGATTGTATTTATGTGCTTAGTTTTATTCACAGAATAAACGTCGATTATTTGCCTAACTGTATGTAACAAGAACCAACAAAATGTACACTTTAAACATTAACGTTTTAATTTAATTATAAAGTCTTAGACATATTTCGAACATTCCTCAGGAAAACTTGTACATGTAGTTTTGTGGTACAAATCTTTCTGAGGATGAACACTTGGATGTTCGAAACATGTCGAAGACAATATAATTATATGAAAATATTAAAGTAAAAAGTTTGCATTTTGTTGGTTCTCTGTGCATAAGCATAGCACAATGTACGGTTCAAAGAAACGTAACGTTTGCCTAAATGTTTTATTAAGTGGCTGAGATCTATAATAGAAAAGCTGTGATTGTTAGCGGTGCAAAAAGAATTTTAATGTGCCTTCTACACGGAGTGCACAAACTAGCACTTGTAGAGGAAAGTCGTGTACATTATGTGACTGTCATAAAATTTGAAAGTGCAGAATGTATTTCCATTGAGTTTATTATTGTGATCTACAGTTTTTCTCCGCCATTAATACAGTGTAATGCCGATTTCAAATAGCCCTCAGATCAAAAACATTTCAGTTTTTCTGAAAATGCTTATCGTATGAATTTCGTATAAGCACTCAGATCTAAATAAAATGCGGTTCTCATTAGTATCTATAATTATTATGGGTATTATTATTATTATTATTATTATTCATTTTAGACGCGTTCGCAAAATTTCGAAAAGCGACTATTAACTTCGTCATTTGATGTTTGTGTGACCGTGCATCACTGATATAATAATACAAACAGTCAACTAGATTCAACAATGACAATTTTATTAATAATTTCAATCAGCTCAACATGTTTCGGTCGATAATTTCTCCCATCCTCAGGAGCTCTAGACTGTGTTTACAGCTGATGGTATAATGCAAGGACGACGCTGCCAGCTGGTGACCAACAAGCAGCATCGTCGGTGCATTATACCATCAGCTGTAAACACAATCTAGTGCTCCTGAGGATGGGCGAAATTATCGCCCGAAAAATGTTGAGCTAATTGAAATTATTAATAAAATTGTCATTGTTGAATCTAGTTGGCTGTTTGTATTATTATAACTTCGTCAAGTCTGTCCGTCCATCTGTCCATCCGTCAGCATCGAACAACTCGGTTTCCACTAGGCGGATTTTTATGAAATTTGGTATTCAATCATTTTTTGAAAACGTGTCGAGAAAATTCAAGTTTAATAAAATTCGGGCAAAAATAAAGGGTACTTTGTATGAAGTCCAATATAATTATGATCATGTCTCGCTCAATTCTTCTCGGAATGAAAAATGTTTCAGACGACAGTTGTAGAGACAATCGAAACACACGACTTCTGTTCAATATTTTGTTTCGAAAATCTTGTCTTTTATAAGATAACGTGGAAAAATACTGTAGAGCTGGACAGGCCACAGATGACAATATGGCGCACGTGCATTGCATGCTGGATAATTAGTCTACAAAAGCACACTCAGTAAATGTAATAGTTATGCATTGTTGTAGTAGTAGTGTGTGAAAGTAGTGTGTGAAACGTAATAGCAACTTATGCAGCTTGTGCTTATCTTAAGTGAAATTGATGTACTGTGCATTGGTGGTAGGGGTAGTTGAGGTACTAGATTTGTTGTATTGTGTACTAGGTTTTGATGTACTGAGTAATGGGTTGTATACTGGTTACTTGTGTACTGTGTGTTGGGTATTGTTGTAATATGT
>Ga0131853_10016456_pt1 | contig 13495 bp, 10 predicted proteins | sample TergutLab28metaG_FD_92764 | JGI IMG/M metagenome (GOLD analysis project Ga0131853, IMG submission 92764) | Labiotermes labralis P1 segment gut microbial communities from Petit-Saut dam, French Guiana - Lab288 P1 (version 2) (version 2) | ecosystem: Host-associated > Arthropoda: Insects >... | reverse complement strand
ATAGGTCTTCACGTACAGATATTACTATAAATGTACATAGGTCTTCACGTACAGATATTACTATAAATGTACATAGGTCTTCACGTACAGATATTACTATAAATGTACATAGGTCTTCACGTAGAGAACCCGTTTTTATTGTCAGATTTTAATAAAAATTGAAATTTCTCGAAAGACTTTTCGTAAAGCACCCAAATGTTATATTTAATTAAAATGATGACAAGATGGCGACGATATCTGTTTAGTGTAATAATTTAATTATTACAGTATTTATTGAAATGTGTTTTTTTTTGTGTGTCCTTGATACATTTCCACAGCAGACATCAATCCTAACCGCCTTCATGAAGATACCAAATGCTATCGCACAAGGTCCTCACCACAACTGCTGTCCATCCGCATTGTGCTAGGGTTAACTATGGCTACCTCTAAGGACCTGCACTAACCCTCGAACTCTCGTCAAAAAGGATTGGCTGCTGTGAGCAAACCTTCCGTGCTTGCTCTGCCTTGGTATTATACTCTACCACCAGCGTGGTGCTAACACCATAAAGGCGAGAAGTGAGCCGATGAACACCTAGGCCATTGATGGCAAATTTTTCGAGAATGAGTGTCATCAAATGTTGAAATTTATACTAAAAAGCCTGTTATGTGATTACAAAATTCCTGGCCAGTAAAGTAATATCTGGGACCTGGAGGCAATTTATGCAACATTTCCAAGGCCAAATTATTTTGATTTGCAAACTTTATTGCAGTAAGTTACTTCAGAAAAGTAACATTTCGTATAGATCATATTGTCGTTACCAGGGGCCGCGAGGTCTAAGGCGTGGGTCTGCGGCCGCTCACCTGCTGAAATTGTGTGCTTGTTGTGAGTTTTGTGTGTTGTCAGGTACAGGTCTCTGCGTCGGGCTGATCACTCGCCCAGAGAAGTCTTACCGACTGTGCTGCTTCCTTGTGTGTGATCTAGAAACCTCGGAATGAGGAGACCCTGGCCCTTTTTGGCCGCAGCGCCACAGGGAGGGTGGGAATCGTTTTATTTATAGGTGTAAAAACTGACATAGCTGAGTCAGTGAAGAACGCTCCTCACTGACACTTTGCTGCTTTTAACTTTCAATGACTTTCGTTTTCGTGACGAAGTGTGGCGGGCCATCTCATACGTTCACGTTCTTTTATTCTTGACATAGGACGGTGATCCAGGAGCTGCTGGCCGGTGAGCTATCAAATAAAAAGTGGGCGGGGGTGGGGGCAATGTGGATCGTCGGTGGCCTGCGCCCCTTGGTTGCGTATTTTTGTCACGCGCTGGAAAACCTGGGTGTGTTAGTACCCCCTGCACCTACGGGCAGGAACTGTGTGGTTTTACTGTGCACACCCAGACACGGGAGCTTTAAATTATTTAGTGTATGTATCAATAGTACATTCCATGTGAGGTGAAAAACTTGGTCGGGTTTAGTACGTGCTAAGTTGAATGCAAGGGATATCCCGAACGTTAAATGGAGCGTTGGTACGCCTGTGGCGGCTACTTTGACGTTTCCGAAGCGGTTGTATTTTATGATAGTGGAAGATACGTTCAGAACACGTATCCTTAGCCCATCTGGTCGAGAATCTGTCAGCTCGAGTGGAGTTTTGTTGCGTTTTGCCGGAATAAATATGGACGGCTGCGCGTCACGTCACACTAAAGTGCAACTTATTTATATATATATCCATTATATTCAAGGTAATCAATCTACTTATAGGAAATACTATTAGTTCAAAAGGGTAAATCAACCGACAACTAGATCTCGATGAAAGTTTAGAAATATGCACCTCTGCTAATGATCATACACTGTACAGGTTTCCTCGTTTATATATTTTTGTGACCTGAGGATGGCCCACAGTGGCCGAAACATATCGTCGTCAGCATAATAAATAGGATACAAGACAGTTGTGTTTTGACGTACCCCACCCCTTCCTAATTGACAAAAACACAACGGGGATGATGCATTTAAACATGAAACAGTTTTCGGTAAAGACCCGTTTTTCCATCCGTGTCCGAAAATAACTAATGACTATGTTGTAGGGAAGACGATTAGGTTCGAAACAAATTACAACAATGTGCTTCACGAAATGAGAGCGGTTTCCTGTGATCTAATTAGTTGGCGTTACTTCGTCGAAGCCATAATAATTTACAGCAATCTATTTCGCCAATGATGCCATATCGAATTTTAGCACGCGAAAGTTACAAACAGTAAGATCGGCGCTTGCAATGCACTAGCCATGGACGCACCGAATCGTGTAGTGGGAAAGTTTCATTTCTAAAAATAAATTATGTATTGACTTATGGACTTTAATAAAAATGTATTTAATCTGCATGTGAATAAGTGATAATAAGGCCTACACTCTGGCAATTTGCTGCCATTACTATAGGACCTAATTAAATGGCTTTATTTTCACAAATCAGCTATATTAATGTTATTCAAGTTGGTGCACAACATTTTTGTACTTAATAACCCACCTATATTTCTGTATATGCTTCAATGATGTGCAGTGTCTCCCTGAGGATGATCAAGACAGATCGAAACAAGTTGTGGTTATGACAAATTGTGCGTAAAAAGTGCAATTTTAACTTTGGTGCATTTGTTGGTTTTATTGTTTGAAATCAGCTATCTTTTATCGAGTGGAAGGAGAGATAAAGTGGCGGTATCGAGCAAAAACACACAATGCGTGGTAGAGTTATTAACCAGGCCTTTATTGTCAAACGGCCGTACCGTCATAGTGGTGAGGGGGAATCTGAGGAATAAGCAGCTCCGGCAGATATCTGTCGCGAGGATTATGCAGTTTCAGCAGATGCCTGTCGCAAGGACTAGGCAGCTCTAGGAGATATCTGTCCCGAGGATTAAATAGCTCAAACAGATATCTGTCCCAAGGATTAGGCAGCTTCAACATATATCTGTCCCGAGGATTAGGGATCTGCAGCAGATATCTGACGCGAGGATTAGGTAGCTCCAGTGGATATCTGTTGCGAGGATTAGGCCGATCCAAAAGATATCTGTCGCGAGGATTAGGCAGCTGCAGCAGATGTCTGTCTAATTATGAGACAGCGTCTGCTTGTGAAACGTATTACTTTGTAATGAGGCCCAATATGAGTGATATGGGGTAACCGACAACCTCAACATCCACCTACGCTCCCTCTCCCTCGGTAATCCTCAACATGCCACTACAAGCAAATTCCTACATGGCTTTGTGGCGAATGTGTGACGCGCTCTTATTGACAAACAACTACAACAAGAGCTGCGACATCCGACACTGAATGATCCGGAAAGCTACATTAACCGGAAGATCACAGAGGTCAATCGCATCTCTCTCTTCCATCAACCAGCAAAAATGTTGTGAATATGATCACTAAAAGAGTAACATATATTTCTTTTTTTGGTATTTCTTAGACTAAACACACCGTATTACTTACGATGTACGAACAGGGAATGGGACGTGCTGTAGGAAAAACAAGATAGGATATAATGTGGTAAACAAAATGCTTAACTCTGTACATGTGGTTGTTACGCACACTAACACATACGTCAGTTATAATGTTCTAATATTCGGACAATTATCCGGCAACTGCTTGGTGTCGGAGGTGCCGGATATGGCAACTTTTACTGTAATCGGTCCATTCTTTCCTTAAGGACGTTTAAAAGCAGACTGCAACCTGAAATTCTACCATACGACATACCTAACACTTCCTTTGGAAGACGCTCCTGTCCAAGCCGCATTAAATGTGTAGCTGAGGCACGACGGTGCTCTACCTTATTTCAAGCAAGTCACGGAGTACTTGGATCAGTGTTATTAAAACCGTTGGATTGGTTGTGGGATTCTGCATGCCTCATGAGCCCGCTTGCCAGATTTGACATCCCTTCATCTGTACTTCCCGTGATAAACGAAACAGTTGGTTCATCAAGAAAAATTAGAGATGCGAGATACGTTATAGTTGAACGTCGGAGACCAACGTGCTGTCATGCGGCAAACACAGAAAGTACGTGGCGTTTTCAAACAAGTTTGTTTTGCATGGGCAATACCAGGACAGCATTACGGACAGGAAGTCGCGGAGGTACATGCTCTGTGTCACAATTTATGTTCAACATGAATATGGATCGGTACAGATTATGTCTTGCAGCATGTTGATGTCAAGATTCTTCGCTCAAAATAAGAGGCGTTTTTGAGACATTTCATGGCAATTCGGCACAGCGTCGAACGGCAAGATAAGTGACGAACTGGAAAGGATTTAGATGGAAGAAAATTATCTGGCAGAACATCATATGACCCAACCGCCTGAGATTCAAACCCAGGCACCTCCCGAAATAAAGCCTAACTAATCATGTTACTTCGAGTTTCGGTGGCAGAGAACAGTCATTGTAAAAATGGCAGGAAAAGCCTCTAGTTTATGACTGTTGTAATGTAACGAATTCCCCTGTGGAACTGAAGGCAACTGAAATATATTCTAGTATGCAGAATAGAATTCATCTTTGGTCCTGCGCTATTTGAGGCTGCCGCCACGGTGTAAATGAGATTTGCACTTTTTTTGAGATGTGACGCAGCGTAGATTGGTAGTTTCGCACCGAAATTTCGGGACAACCTATCGGCCCCATATTCAAGGGTAAAATTCGAATAGACGTCATATGCGGGGCTATTACTTCATCTTACAACTATCGGTTGTCATTTCCTGTCTGGGTCGTTTACCATCTTAACGTAGTCCACTCATCCGACAGCCCGCCACGTGAGGGGCTGAGTAGCGAGGGACGTGACAAAAGATGATTGTCAGAAACGTCAAGGATTCTGCATTTTGATGAGATTAATGTTTCAATTTATAAGATCCGTCAGATCATAAATTTAAAGTTCCTTTCAACATTGGCCTAAATGAGTTGTTCTAATGAAGCAATAGCCCCATACAGCCCAGTGTTTCATGTGCAACTAATATTCTCTCGACAAGCCAAATAGCGCCCCCCAGATTTATCGACCATATTCCTTTAACACGTTCGCAACAGCCCTCCCAATGCCTATGCAACATGTTGCAGCATGTTGGTTTATGGCGGTGAGAGTTTGCCTCGTTCAGCAACCAAATTCGTCGGCTGTCTGTACTCAACACAGGCTAGTGGTAACAAGCAAGTAAGTCGCGCTGTAAATATTGAACTAGAAGTTCCTTTGGTACCTGTTGAGTAATTTTGGAGATGTAAATAGCGAAAAGCCAGTACATTCGTTTAAAAAAAAAAAGAAAAAATAAATAAAGCAATTACGACATCTTACGATTGGTTGGCAGACATCTTGCTCTTTGCACGGTGGGCAAAAGAGGGAGGATACGTCTCTCAACGTGTCTCCATTCCAGATGGTACTTTAGAATAAATTTTATACAGAGAAGCTGAACCGAGAGTGTCATTAGTACATATCACAACAGGAGAACAATAATGCAATAATGACAGTTTTATAAGAGCGTTTACAGATACTTTCATGTTAGATCTATCTCCTTGAACATTCATTTGAATAAAAGCCACTTCGAAGGAAAGTTGAGAGGATCAACCAAAAAGGTCACATTTTATGTCACATACATATTCACAGTAAAACCTGAAGTTTTAATGCATTTTTAACGATTCATGGCTTCGAAGGGGATACTTAGCATTTATGAACCTAAAGGTTCACCACCGCCTTTATTAATACTAAAAAAAATTCTACGTTTTGCTCAGAGTATATTTATGAATTCTGTATGGACCCCGGGACAATCATTTCCCTATACAGCATTAATTGAGTGGTTATATGACAGAATCGTGGCAATTCCGCGGTACGAACTGAATATTTAAAAATATTTCAGTTTAACTTCCTTTTTTAAAGGACTTTCATTCCCCCCCCCCCCTCCCCCAAAAAAGAAAAATTCCGACCTAAAGATTCTGGATTGCTCTGAAATTCGGTTCGCATAATGAGCAACGTGGAAATAAGTTTGAATCAGAATGCAACATATGTTACTGTTGCAATGGAAAATTTCGGAACAAAAGATGAAGCTGGAACTGAAATGATAGACCCAGAACCTGGAATTCCTTTTCGCAGTTCGACACTTCAGAACATTTGTAAGAACACAGATTATTTAGGGAATGTATTTTGGAGATGGCCTTCCTCTGGACCAGGGCTGGATAACCTTTCTGAGGGCGCGTGCCCAAATTGTCTACAGATTTCAAAGGAATCCTACTGCATGCCCATGAGAATGCTGAAGAGCAAAATAAGGTCTTTATAGAGTCTTCCATAAATTATTATTAATTTCTTTGTTATGAACAATAAATATTGTATAATTAACGCGTGGTATAATTGTTATATTTAAAATAAAAGTCTCTTAAAGGAAAGCGATAAGGTAGGAAAAGTGGAAGTATCTGCAGTTGCTGCTACTTCCTGTTTGCAAAGAAGAGTGTAAAACATTTTGTCCCATGTCACGTATTCGCCCAGTCACCGCCAGCCCGTTACCCCAATGACAAATATCCAGTCAACACTTCGCTTCGCTCCCGATTTGTGTAAAAATGTTTCTCACTCGCTGTGTCATTTGGTAGCAACGGTAATTAATACAAAATCTCTACGCAGTCATATATATATATATATATATATGTATATATATATGTGTGTGTGTGTGTGTGTGTATATACACAAACATATATTATTTAAAGTTCACAACTTTGGTCGAGCAAAATATAAAAAATGGGGCACCGGTGAATGCCACGTGCCAAGGAAATCCTTCTTCGTGCTTTGGTTCGATCTGGTCTAGAATATGCAACCTGTCACAGACCTGTAAGGAGGAAGATACGCTTGAAGCACAAATCGACGTCCCTTGGTCCATGTAGACATTCCTACGTACTGAGCGCATTGTTGGACTCGTGCTGCGGAAACATAAAACTGTGGCTGTACTTACGCTCCAGTTTTGCAGTCCCGGCAGAGGGCCTTTACGTGATCACAAAAAGTAACTGCTGCAAACGGCATACAGCCTTCTGGGGGAAGATGAACATTGGTTGCGCGACTTTCTGAGGCTTGAAATCAGAGTGACTCGATCGCCTTCGCTGAAGGTGGTGGGACCTGGGCGAAAGTCACGTCGGTGACGTCTCCGGTATTGGGGGAAAGGTGGGTGGGTGGTTGCGGGTCGTGCACTTTGAACTATACCCCGGCACTTGCCTTTCAATTTAAGAAAATCGCGGCAAACTTTAGAAAGGGTAGTCGAGAAGTGCTGGACACAATTCATTTATTAGATTTGACTGTCTTTTTGTAGAGCTGCCTCGACTGGTCTGTTTTCTACTTACCATAATTAACACCTCAGACCAATTTGGTAGGCTCTTGGTCAGCACAAGTACCTTCCGGGTTGCTGAAATAAGGAGTTCGTAGTACCAACTGACTTCGCGTCGAAATTCTCGGTTAGTGCTCTGATTTAGTCAGCAAGCAACGGAACTCACAAAACCTCGCGCATTTGTTACCAACGTAACAATGCGCGTCAATCGCAATGTCAAAACACTTGGACTGAAATCACCTGCAGCTTCCTGACGTGCGTGCTGGCAGCAGATTTCCAGATAGCGCAAGCGTAGTTGATCACAGGACAATTGATCTGCTTATAAATCACAACACAACTTTTGACAGACAGTCTGCTTCTCCTATCAAGAAGAGGGGCCAACAAGCTAAGTCTACGGGCTGCCTGCCCACTTGCCGACGTGATTTATGTGACTCGACCACATCAGCTGCTTATTGACAGTCAACCGCAGATAACGTGCTGTATCGATCCACTGGATTTGCTTACCAAAGACATGGACGGGCCGGCGATTTTTGACGTGCCTCGCGGTCTTAAAGAAATCCGGCGCTTTTCGAGACGTAGATGGCTACACTCCACTCCCGCATCCAGTGCCCATATCTACTGAAATAAGCTCAGGTATTCGGCAAGTAGCGCCATCTGGCGGGACGTGCCTGTGACGGCGGTGTCCTCAACTTACAGTGCCAATTCGACGTGGCGCGAGGGTGTGGTCTTCTCTCACACACAGGCCGAAAAGGACGGGCGGGAAACACGAGTCCCCCGAGACACAAGGACTCGATGTGCCTGAAACCAGCATCGCCAAGCGTCTTCCTGCCATCAAAACAAGTTCCGTGAACTGTGTTTTGAGTGGAGTAGGACACACAGTATTGCACTTTGTAACTGGAATACACTCCAGAAGGTACCCGACGCGTATAAAGAAAGGAAACATCATTTCGGAATACACGTCCGTGCAGCCAGCAGTGCAGCATAACGCCATGGTGACGAAACAGAATACTGAAGCGCTGTTCGATGTGGCCTGCTGAGAGGGGGGGGGGGGAATGCAACTATCACGCCGATTACAACAGCGAAGGGATTCTTATGCAGATGTTCGAGGAACATTCAGTTCATGCATGTTTAGGAGTTGTAGAAACAATCTGCCTGAAGGAACAAGCATATGTACGCACCGACCCAGACTAGTCAGTTTCGAACTGACAAGAAATTTGAATTCGGGCAATCCGGCTATATGACTCACGGTCAGTAAGGATAATGCTGCTATTGTCTGGGGCAGGAAGCCTCGTGAGATATTCTTGAAAGACACGACAGTGGCATAAGATTTGCCGATTTGGACATCGACAATGGGGCATAAATCAACTGTGCATGAAGTGAAAGATAAAAAGCATAGTAATAGGGACGGTGTCCAGAAGGCGTTGGAAGACAAAGTGAAGGAGATGGCGTGTGAAGGCGATCATTACTACAACATACGAGGATCTCATAAAGGTGATGAGAGAGAATGAAGTCTTCTGGGATATTAAGCCGCGTCGCATTGTAACAGTCACAGGTGTTGTGGAGCAGCACAGTGTCTTTACTTTGGTATCAGTCTACATGTTAACGACACCCCGGAACAACTGAATTTTCATCTACACCCGTGTGAGAACCTAAAATCTCGCACATTCTTTTATGCTTAAGCTCCCCGTTGACGCAGAACATGACCTTAGATAGATTATTCATATTTTCCTACTATGTTTTAAATTCTCAAGACGGACTATGCCCCATGGAGATGGCTGGTTAGTCAGTTCGACAAGTAGTGATGTTTTACAAGTTTATGTTTTTCACTATGAAAGATACTAACGAACGAACTAACTGACTGACTGATTGAATAATTCCATGGAGCCCAGAGTCCTTCTTGGCAAGCTAACAGTTTCTCAACTAGTCAAGAAATTTCGTGTATTTTATTGAACCCGGCAATTCGTTACCACAGTCACCAGGACCTGCCAACTGTCCTTAAAATGAGCCAGATTAATCCAGTCCTTGCCGCATCCTACTACTTGAAGATCCATTTTAAAATAACCCTCCCATCTAAGCCTAGGTCGTTTAAGTGGTCTCTTTCCCTCAGGCTTTCTCGCCAAAATCCTACATGCACCGCTCCTCTCCTCGTACGTGCTACATGCACAGCCCATTTCATTCTCCTGATTTGTTCATCCGAGCAATGTTTGGTGAGGAGTACAAACTGTTAAGTTCCAATTTAAATCAAAATTAGTTCAGCTATAGCCTATATTCTACAAAGCATTGCAACTCAAAATAGGTACAATGTCCAGATGTAACAATTGTTGAGGCTACACCACAGGAAATTTCTCCTTGTCGGTGTTATACCAGTTCATAGATATAATTTCAAACTCACATTTTCAGTCGAATGAAAAGGATTGTGGTAATTGCTGTGCTCGGACCATGTCTGCAGAGGGTGCATGCCTGCAGTGTTTGTTCCTATTTCACAGTTTCAGTTCAGGTGACATTCACGTCTGACTGCAAAAACGGTAGGTGGCGGTAACCATAATTAAAGGCACGGCGAAGCCTACGAATAAACAATGTCTTGATCTATAGCAATAAAGGAAAGGATTACAAGAGTCAAACACATCAGTATTTTATTCTTCTTCCTATAGCGCTACGGCCCTTTCAGTTTGGCCTTCGCTTCCCTAACAGTATTTTATAAAGTTCTTAAAATATGTTAATGACAATACGGGCTACATGTTTCGACTCACATCGAGTCATCTTCAGGCCTTCAAGATGTAGATCCAGATATACAAACGTTTACTGCATTGTGGGATCTGCAACGCTTACACTGTAAGCGTTGCAGATCCCACAATGCAGTAAACATATAGTCCATATTGTTATTGATATATTTTAAGAACTTTATAAAATACTGTTGTGTTTGACTGTTGTGACCCTTTCCTTTATTTCTATACTTCAAACACTTCGGGATGGTAAACGTTACGTTTAAAAAGTCTTGATCTGCCCCCAGCATGACCATTTAGCGAGGCGATATTGTTTTTACAGACTACAAAATAAGTTCAAAATTAAGGACAACGCACAGGTTTTCCGAAGGAACCGAATGAAAACGAAAAGATTTTTATGTTGCTGGGTCATACTGGAAAGTGCAGAACAAGTTTACAGACGGTTTTATAGTGTATAAGATACCACACCATCCCAGCCAAACCACAACGTAACACCAACACGCATTGAACCAGGTATGTGTAAGCTCATATACACGACATCAGAATATGTTCAGGAAACATTATCAAAAAATATACTGCACACAAAGAAAACTCAATAACCATAAGACACCGCAGCAGCCAATATTTGCAGAAACACACTTTCTAATACAACCACACACGTCACGACTAAACACTCGCCACTAAATAAGTACGCTAATGCAAAAACCTCTGTGCTTACAGAGCAATACAACCCGTGAAATAACTCAACAAATAAGTCGCAAGCTCCCGAGGGTGGATGTATTAACATCCGAAACATGTTGAGCATTAAATAATGAAATAATAAAGCAAGTGACATCAAGTTGGTCTCTCTTTATTCAACTATAAAGATGATGCACTGTCCAATAAACATAAGACGGCTTTATGAATGAATACGAGCTGACAGGAAATTCCTAGAATACTACAGAATTTTTTACGAAAGGTTCATTCAGTTGTGGACATAATTAAACAAGACAGTCACTGTACGTATAACGTAACAGTGAGGCGCGTTCGTGCAACCATTGTTGCAGTGGAAAAGCAATGAGTATTGCACAAGCTGAGTGTGTGTTTGTGTAGCCTTAGAAGGCCAGGATACAATGCGCGTGCGCCGTATTTTCATCTGTGGCTTGCCCCGCTCTACAATATTTTTTCACATTATCTCATAAATGGCACGAGTGTCGAAAAAATGTTACTGAACACAAAACGTGTGTTTTGATTTTCTCTACGACGTTTGTCTGAAACATTTCTCATTCTAAGAAGAAATGAGCGAGGTGTGATAATAAGTGAATAACGGTCTTCATGTAAAGCACCCTTTATTCTTGTCCGAATTTAATGGCACTTCAATTTTCTCAATAGATTTTCGAAAAATCCTCAAATATCAAATTTCATGAAAATCCGTTCATTAAGAGCTGAGTTGTTCCACGCGGACGGACGGACATGACGAAACTAATAGTCATTTTTCGCGACTTTGCGACAACGCCCAAAAACTGGTGTGTTAGCTGTCCCTTAGTTACGCCTTAAATGAGTAAAGTCACTTTCAAATTATTAGTCTTCCTTTTAGAGGAAATTCATCGTTCCTTTAAAAATGCACGGCTGTATCCACTCCGCCCCCACCCCGCCGCCCAGCAAACGGACGCCTCTGAAGTAACATATTTATACACTTTCCTTTCGAAGCACACATATAAAAGGTAAAGGTAAAACTCACCCTATAACATGCAGTGAAGTCCCAGAGGGAGAGTAGAGGCATAACTCTACGCTTTCTTTAACCTTGACGCTAGACGGGGGTGTGTGGCCAACGCCAAGCCCCGGCCGCTTTACCTCCGGGAAAGAGACGCGCTACCCACACTGCAGGAGGCTATTTGGGCTCCAGGGCCTGTCAGGTCGGGAGCGGAAAATATCACCCCATTTGGATTCGATCCCCGGACCTTCCAGCCCTCAGCATGTCGCTATACCGACTGAGCTACCCCAGCCCAACACACACACATATATATGTATGTATATGTATATACAATTCCTTTCTAATACAAGAAAACACTCACCCATTAAGTAGTCATGCTCGGTGGTAGCAGGTATAGAGTGACCAGGCTACGGGCTAGACGATGCGGGGTTCGATTCTCGATAACTGCAGTTGCTGTACGAGAGTGAAACTAAAAATTTGGCCACCGTCACACGAGGCACACAGGCGGCACGATCAGAAAGTCCAATAAACCAGAGCTTCGCGCTACTACGTGCAAATATGGAACTGAGAAAAATATGACTTGCATGGAATGAATGATGACAAATGAATGTAGGCCTATGAACATGTACAGTACGCAGGAATTATAATAGGTTGAATCGCTAGTCGATACTCGAATAAACATTTTAATCTTCGAAACAAATATTAGAATAACTGCAAAAAAAAAAAGTAGTCCGTATAGCGATTGCGCTGTTTGTTGGACGGTCCGGAGTTCGATTGCCAGTAAACGCAAAATATTTTATTTTGTCTTCTCCATAACTTCATGACCGGCTCTGGGGCCCATCCAGCTTCATATTTAGTGGGTACCGGGGTTACTTCCAGTGGGGGGGGGGGTGGAGGCGGCCGGGGTTTTAAGTTAACCACTCACATACATCCAGTGCCGAGTTTAATCTTTTAAAGCCTAAGGTTACTTTACGTAACACCAGGTTTAATATTCAAAAATTATAAATGTTGCTCACATTGCGCTTGTGTTTTTAGTATGGATCTCAGAACAAACGGCGACTTTTGACTTTCTGGCATACACATTTTTAATAGACTGGTTTCGTACAACCGACGTGGTGACTGAGATCTGTGCTCTTCTGGGATATTACGCAGTCTATAGAGAAAATTTCTTACCGACTTTTCGGGATTTTACTAAGCACACACGTGAGAGGAGCAAATTCAAGAAGAATTATGCAATTCAACATCAGCTCAAGGAAGGTCTGTAAGCAGTGTGCACATTTGACACTGAAAGTCGTATTTCGAGTCCGTGAGTTAACGCAAGAAACAAAGAGCTTCCAGCCAAACTACAGAGAAAAAGTCACTTGGAGATGCGGAGGCAGCTAATCACTGTGTAGCGTACAAAGGGTTGACATTTTGTTCCAAACAACAATATGCATGCTAAAAAGTGGGGAGCCACGCCTTAGTGGTCTTAATTTCTAAAGTACAGCTTACTGTATAAGAGAATGATAAAAGGCTTCCTGAAAATCTGTGACAATGGTTCGTTTATGACGCGAATATAGGTGGCAGGACGTGCACTGGATTAATCTGGTTTAGAACAGTGATGAGTATCGGGTTTCTGTGAACACCACAATAAACTTTTAGGTTTCGTATAATACTGGTAATCTTATGTTTATTGGACCATGTATCATCTTGATAGTTGAATAAAGAGAGACCAACTTGATGTCACTTGCTTTATTATTTCATTATTTAATGCTCAACATGTTTCGGATGTTAATACATCCATCTTCAGGAGCTTGCGACTTATTT